>Ga0256843_1000300_pt1 | contig 42835 bp, 54 predicted proteins | sample AlvinellametaG_FD_191572 | JGI IMG/M metagenome (GOLD analysis project Ga0256843, IMG submission 191572) | Pompeii worm associated microbial communities from hydrothermal vent at the East Pacific Rise, Pacific Ocean - Alvinella | ecosystem: Host-associated > Annelida > Integument > Unclassified ...
TTTCAAAGTCTATGTGGATGGCACGACTATCGCCGGAGACGGAACACCCGGTAACCCTCTTAGAGTTATAGGAGGGGTCGGAGATAATACGATTGACGGGAACGACAACAGCACTACTTTGGACGGCGGAAACGCTACTGATACAGGATCAGAAACAATAGATGGAGGAACAGCTTAATGGCTCAGATACTGCTACGCCGTGATACGGCGGCAAATTGGCAATCGGCAAACCCAGTCTTGGGACAGGGTGAATTAGGTGTAGAGACCGATACCGGGAAAGCGAAACTCGGTGACGGCTCAACTGCGTGGAATGACCTCGCTTATTTCAAGGACGTGACGTTCACTTCGACACATGAGAGCGATATTGAGACAGTTTTAAATGAGGCTCACACCCATGTAAACAAGGCTCTTCTCGATGTACTCACTAACAGCGGAGATGGCACCAAGTTTTTATCAGACGACGGCACCTATAAAGTAATCAACAACGGAACAGCTACGGACTTCGTTTCGTTGACCGATACTCCTTCAAGCTATTCAGGGGCGGCAGGTAAGGCAGTTGCGGTTAAAAGCACTGAGGACGGTGTTGAATTTGTGGATTTCCCCTCTGGTAGCGGGGCTGCTACATTTGATGATCTGGCCGATACCCCTGATACCAAGGTAGCAGGTAAATACGTGCGTGTCAGCGATGACGGGACATCTCTTATCTATGCTGACAGCACTGGAACCACCACCATTGAAGGAGCCGTGGTTATCGACAGTGTGCTTGATCTCATCAATTACAGTGATGGGGTGCAGGATGGTACAGCTGTTTTCGTTAAAAGCTTTTGGCCCGGCTATACTATTGGCGGCGGTTGGTTTGTGTGGGATTCTAATGCCGACATGAACAAATTTGACGGCGGTTGTTATCTCAAATCCAAAACGCTTGGAGATGGGTTGTGGGTGCGTATTAAGTCATTTGCCACAGGATTTAACCCTGCGCATTACGGAACTGTCGGAGGTGCTGCTTCCGGGTCGGCCCTAACAACTCCATTGTCCAAATTTTTCACTTCTTTGAGCGACGCTCAGTGGTTTTACCCTTTCGTAGATGATCTCGCTACATGGTCGGCAGATGAGGCTGGTTTCACTCAGTCTGTTATGACAATTCAACGCAACGGGACAATCTATAATCAATACGCCCCTTACTGGTCACGTCCTGTCGGGAAAATGTACTTGCGTGAATTTAGCGGCACGATTGAGACATATCACGGGCTCTATCTGTACTCCTGTAATATCCGCATTGAAAACGACATTACCGTCTATTACAAAGGGGCAAAGCACGGCACGCTGGAACGTCCTCAGTATGTTCTCAAAGTAGAAGGTATGCCTGCGGCGAAAAACCGTGCGGGTGTCCACTCCACCCCGACATGGCAAAACCATAAAGCGTGGTGGGATGAAGATTACCCTGTATGGCAACCAGGAACTGCTTACTCAGTTGGGGACCGTGTTTATCCGACTGGTGCTAGTTACTATCTGTATGAATGTGTTGTAGCTGGTACATCTGGAGATACCGAACCGACTTGGGATGAAACCGACGACGGTACAGACGCAGGCAAAGGAACCACAACTGACGGAACTGTTACGTGGAAAACGGTAAGGGCCTTCTACGGGAATCAGTACAATGCCATGAACTTGTCATTTTTGACAAATGTAGCCGTAGACTGTTACACATCCGTGGCATATACTGAAAAAGAATACCCTCGTGTGAACGGGGTCGGCATAGGGTCAGCCGCAAGTAACTGTCGATTTGCGAATCTGAATATCTCCGCTGATTGGGACGGTATTGTTTTCTACGGTTTGGGTATGCTGAGCCCGGTAGAAAATATTCGTATTAACGATTGTGGTCGAGACGGTATCGTCTGGACTCAGTATTATGGGGATTTCACAACTTGCGTATGGGCTAAGAAACTTGAAATTGCCAATTACGGACGGTACGGTATCTGCGCTTATAATGGCGGAGTCTGGACAGATTTCGTATTTGAAGATATTGACGTGGAAGCGTGGGTATCTACACGATGTGACGGTCTCTTCTCAGACGACTATAGCTGGTATTGGCAAGGTGTCCCGGCATCGATCTTTATCCGTGGTGGTAGCGACACTGTTATCCGTGGTGTGCGAACGGAAGCTATTGGAGCCGATCATGTTGAATTTCACTTCTTTGACGGGGTGCCGTGGGTAGAAACTATTCACGAGATGAAATATTTCATTAGTCGTAGTGTGGACAGTAAAGGGGGAACAACTCAGGCATACAAAGATTTCCTTGAGGCCAACTACCGCAATGAAATTACGCCGGACCTCAATGCGTATGTGGCAACAGCCGATACGGATACGTACACTAGTGTTGCAAGCGACACAATTTACAAATTTAAAGCGGGGGCTACTGTTTTTCTGACTAAAAACAGCGGAGTGCCGTTTTCTTTCCACGCAGAAAAACTGAACACAATCACGGTGAAAGAATGCAATTCATACCCATCATCGGAAACTATGATTGTCACACCTGTGGATGATACAAACTATGCGCTGGTTTTGTACCCATCTGACGCAGGGGAGCCTAACCGAACCAACTGCGCCATTCCTATAGGGGCAAAAATTCAAACATCGTTCGATACCCCGACTGTGCTTGATGGTGTTGTTTCTAACGTTGGACTACACCGTTTTAGAGATTACACTAACCATTTGACATATGTGTTTAACCCTGCCACCAATCACTGGTGTTTCGTTGATCGCTTTAATCTGAATAAACCAATTGCGAATTTCAAGGGAATTGTTACGCCGTGGTCTTATAACCCGTGGTGGGTGCGCAATAACTTCTACCCGTCTACAGGGTATGTGGAAATGGATTCCGATCAAAATGTCACTGTCTATGCGGAGCAGCAGCCATTTACAGTCTACCTGCATCGAACAACTCCTTACGCTACACCTGATCGGTTTAAAACAGAAGCCCCGACATTCGATGCACGCAAATGGCAAGACTATGAGTATCGATACGGTGACACATTCCACACGAGTAACTACTCTTTCACCGGAACCTACGGCGATGGACGCTTTACTCATTTGGTAGTAACTGCACCCGGATGGTTTGGTAAAGACTGGCCCGCAGAAACGACTGTTTCAACTGGCACATACGTAGCCGCCAATAAACTGGTCTGGACACCGAGTGAATCCGGTAAAACCTGCGGGGTTATGCCGCAATTCACCTCCACCATCGGGGACACAGTTACAGAGCAGCCCGATTACACAACGTGGGCTGCGTCAACCGACTATACAACAGGCTCCTATGTTATGCCGTCAACGGCTAACGGGTTTTTCTATGAGGCGACCACGGGCGGAACTTCCGGCTCTACCGAACCTACATGGCCTACAACCAACGGCGCAACTGTTACAGACGGCAGTGTCACATGGACGGCCCGCAAGATTGTGACGTGGGTAGCCAAAAAGACAGAAGCGAAAATGGAGTGGACGCACCGTGTCTACGAAACGAACAAAATTTCAGGCACGACAGCAGACCGCCCCTCTGTAACAGAGATCGGATTCCAATACTTCGACACGGATCTCGGAAAACCGATCTACTGGAATGGCTCTGGCTGGGTCGATGCAACTGGCACGGCGGTGTAATCCGCTCGTGCTATAATATGGATCTAACAACCTCAAAAGGAGAGATCGATGTACAAAGACAAAAAAGCATGGTGGCAATCCAAGACAATCTGGGGAGCCTTCGTTACTCTGGCAGCAACGGTCGTTGGCCTTTTTGGCTACCAGATCGGGCCGGAACAGCAGGCTCAGGCCACGGAAGCCTTCACCCAGATTGCGGCGGCGGCTGGGGCCATCTTGGCCATCTACGGCCGTCTGACAGCTACGCAGCGGATTAAATGATCCGGCAGATCGTCTCCATCATATACTCCCTCATCGAGGTCTTGAAAAAGGCCCGTAGGGAGTGGGGCAAAGAGAAGATCGAAAAAGAGCTGAAACACCGTGATGACAAAGAGACTACTGATAATCTCAACGATCTGCTTCGGTAGCCTGTTCATCACGGGCTGCACCAAGGTCGTTGTGCAGGATCCCGAAATAAAGGCTCATTGGATGAGTAAAGGCGAGCCCGCACCATTTGACGGAGTCCTGTTGAACGACTACACCTACTACAAATTGAGGATGAAGCTGAATGAGTGTCGAGAAACAGCAGATTGACTGGTCGGAATGTCCTATAGGAAGGAAGTGTGAAGTGAGTACAAGATTCCTTGAAAAGGAGTTGGAGAGTGCTAAATCCAGGCATTCGTCCATTATCGAAAAACTCGACGATCTGCATAACCAGACCTCGAAGCTGAGTGGAAAACTCACACTCATCACGACAGTCTTCCTCGCTGTCACGGCGGCGGTGTCCGGTTTCCTTTTCGACCTTCTCAGGGACATCCTTCAAAGGGCTGCGCATGGTTGAAGAACAATGGAAATTCTTACAGGACATCGCCCTGCTGATCCAATACGCCAACCGTATTGGAGTGGTTCTCACGGCGGGGGAAGCCTACCGAACCCATGACCAGCAGTTGCTTTACTACTATGGAAAGACTCTCAGGCTAGAGAACGGAGAAATCGAGCTGTACGACGCTCCAAAGAGATCATGGACGATGAGGTCCAGGCACCTGAACCGCCTCGCTATGGACTTCAACTTTTTCATCGACGGAAAGTTGGTCTATGATGAGAAAAACCCAAAGCTCATTCAGCTCGGCGAGTTCTGGGAGAACCTCGACGAGATGAACGAGTGGGGAGGTTTTTGGTCTAAGCCGGACACTCCTCACTTCCAAAGGAACCTCGATGCCGTTCACAAAGTGTAAGACAACAAAGTCCGGAAAGGCCGGAATCAAGTGGGGAAAAAGAGGGAAATGTTATCCAAAGAAAGGCGGAGGCCTCAAAAAAGCTTTCGCCCAGGCTTACGCCATCTACAAGAACGGGGGAGGCGAAAAGCCTACCTTCCCGAAACGGTAGAGAACTGCCCGTCTACCCCCTTCTCTATCAACTGGACTTTGGCATCCCGTGCCTGCTCGCACTCGTTTTGCAGGTAGTCGATCAGTAGCTCGGCATACCCGGCAATATCCCTGTAGGTGTCGATGTAATAGGGATCCCCCTTGATCCGCACCAGCTTCTTGATGATGTAGTCGACCCCCTCATAGATAACCGGGTCTGCAACTCCCGGTAGGATCGTTTCCCTTACAGCAGCTGAATCTTTGGCATTCTCACTGAATTTTCCGTAACGATTTCCTCTTTCCTCGAGAGTACGCTCTGTACCCATTTCCTTCCTCCAGTATCTTTTTAAGTTTTTCTGAATGTTTATAGAAACGCAGGTGATAAACCGGAATGCGATAGTCCAGTATCGACCTACCTGTCGGACTGTTGTTCCAGCACCTCGTACTTATCCACACTTCCCAGTTGTGCCATCCATTCTCACCGCACAGCTTGGAAATTTCGACGGCTATTTCAACAGGAGCGAAACCCTTTTCCTCGAGTTCGTATAGCAGTCGATGATTGTAGGAGACTATCATGCTCCTTACAGTCGAGGCGGTCAGAAAAAAAGTCTCGTCTACCAGCAACTCATGACGGTAGTCCGCCAGCTTGATCGGTTGTTCGGGCCTGTGTTTCCAGTTGTGCCGATTAGTCCGAAGAGTTTGAGGCCCAACTCCATACCTGTCGCAGAAAGTCTCCGCCGGAAGCCACCTCGGCTCCCATTTCAGTACCGAGTAGTCCTTGGCGATGAGACGATCAATCGCCTCTGGAGAAGCCAATCCCAGCTTCCTCAACCTCTCTTTTATATCGTTCAAGTGTCGCCTCCGTTTTTGTGATTTTGGACCGGAGGGTAACCAGCAGATCCGACAACCTCTCGCTCTCCGGAGAGTAGAGAGGTTCCTTGTGATAGAGCTTACGATTTCTCTCGTAACTCTCCCGAAGCATCTTCAACTTGGCATTCTCTACCTGTATGAGAAGCTCCGGGGCTATGCCAGCTCTGGCACAGTACTCCGGTAGGTCATAGCCATAGATGTCCTTGCGGGTGAAGTTCATCTAAACCTCCTCAGTCAATCATCATGATCTGCTCGTAAAGCCATGCGAGGAAGGCGATGCTGAGCAGGATTGTAGTGAATGTAATGGCAATCATGATTCTGTGCAAACTCATGGCCCAACTCCTTTGACAAAAGGACAGGTATCATACAGCTTACAATATCGCCTGTCGCAAAGATTAGACGACGGGGTGCCCCGGAAGACGATCTCGGGTAGAGACCTCCCAGAGAGTACATCGTCCACACTCCGTGCCAGAATGTCAAGGAGGTATCGGGTTTGCGCTTTAGCCAATTCCGCAGGGAGAGAATAGACCGCTTTGCCATTGACAATGTTGTGGATCGTGGCTCTATCCATCTTCCCTTCACCCGCCTCCTCAGCCAGCATGGCATAAGCCGAAAGCTGGGGAATATAGCGGGAAGGAACCGCCTTGCGTAGCGTAGTCTTGATGTCGACGATACCTCCATCTTCGATAATATCCGCCGTACCTTCCAACGCCCCCACGAACTCGTAACCACTGAACTCGATGCGGTATTTCTTCTCGACCGCTTTCGGTCTCGTCTCCTCCATAACAGGCTGGTACAGGGATATGTTCTCAACCACGATTTTCTCGTATTTACCCGGATCCTCATCCGCTTCGACGATGACATCCTCTTCCTTCAGTTTTTTCTGAAACTCCTCCACGGCGGCATCCTGCATAACAGACACTGGTGGGAGTTCTCCGGTCTTGATCTTTTCGGTATAACCAACCTCGGCCCCCTTGTGCGTAGCCGTCCCGGCAGTCATCTTGACATTGGGGATGCTCGGTACTCCTTCGATGTGGTGCTTGTACCACTTCCAGGGGCAGTTGAGCCAAGTAGAGATGCTACTCGGCCTGATAGTCAGCGTCTCCGAAGACACAGTCTGCGAAGATGAAACGATGCTCATGAGGGATCTCCTTGTAGATTTTGAAAGCGAGGCGGCGGATCTCCAAAAGGGCCGCCCGGCTTGTTCTTAGCCTCAGAAAATTTCTAAGGCTCCGTGCGTTGATTGTCCAGACCAGAGAGGTCTTGTAGCTCTCGGGCAGAGCGTACTTGGCGACATCGTTCTTGATGCCGTCTCTCACAAACCCCCGCACTTTTCGCAAAGCACTCCGTGCAGCCGTGTCAACCCACTGATCCCCGGACAGCACGAGAAATCTGTCAAGTTCCCACTCTCCGGCCTCCGCCAGCTCCTTGAGCGTGTAGCGGGTGCTCTTGACCGTCATCGAGGTGATGCGATGCCGGGCAAGCTCCTGAAGGCAGGCCCGGCTGATACCTTCGATGTCGAAAGTGTAGACGAGGTGTTCGAGCACCGACTCGTGGCCCAGAGCCACGCCGACCCTGTGGATCCTCTCCGTCATTTTAGGCCCCTTGCGAGGCTCGGTGCCGTGGCTTTTCGAAATCGCCAGATCACAAACCTCCATAGGGGTGTAGTGTAGTAGTTTCACATCCATTATGCTATCCTCCCTGTACTTCCAAAACCTCCTACCCGCTCGCTTTCCTTATGATAAACACCTTGCAGGTAGGGAAGATGCTCGATGACGATAAGCTGAGCGATCCTCTCATGCCGCTGAATCGTCACATAATCGGTTGTCGTATTATAGAGCATCACTTGGATCTCGTCTCCATAATCCATGTCGATGATCCCTACGCCGTTTGCCATTGTTAAGCCCTTCTTAGCCAGCGAAGAGCGAAGAGTCATCAGGATAAAGTGGTTATCCTTGAGGGCGTACCAATCTTCACTATCATTGGCAATGAACACTCCAGTCTTCACCGTTTCGATAGATCTGGGAGGAACCACCACCTTGGCTCGGCTTCGAATATCGAAGCCAGCACTGTATTGAGTCTGCTTTTCAGGTATCAAATTAGGGTATAACGCTTTGAACATCTCAGCCTCCTGTCCGTCCACCGCACTTGAAGAGCAGATCTCCAAGCTCTACGCTCTCTTCGCCATGCTGGACGAAAATTACTCCTGCGACGATTTGCAACTTCGAAGCCTGATACTCCTTGAGTCCAAGAGCCTTGCAGGCCTCATAGACGATACACTTGGCGGCCCTCTCGGTCATGAAGCCCTGAGCCACCTCACCTTCAAGATATGTTTTGAGTCTCATTTTGTACCTCCTTTCTTGTAAGCTTCTATTGTAGGAAGCCATTGCTCTGCCATTGCCTTCGCAATCCCTGGAAAAGTTTTACTTCTAAGTTTCGACCTTTCCTTGGAAGGTGGCATTTTCCAGATCCTTTGCTCTCTGTCTTCTACAATCTTAGTTGGTTTCAGTGACGGTAGATTTTTTAACCATAAACAAGTTTTCTTTGTCTCACCATGCCCAAACTGCCAAGGTTGAATTATCTGATCTGGCTTCCTGTATATAGTTGACATGATAGATACAGGATTTTCAATTGCAACACATGATACATGATTGAGTTGAGTAAACAATAGAAAAAACTCAATAGCTTGTTGCTGTCTCCCATCCTTTCTTTTTTCAGAAAACCACCGTGCTCCTGAAACAGCAAGATGAGTGCACGGAGGAAAAGCAATGACTGCATCCCATTTATCCTTGAGAACTTCTCTGACATCTTTTTGGATATGCCATTCAGGGTGGCCTCCTGAACAAGGCTCTATATCACAGCTGTAAGCTTCAGCTCCCAGTTTTCGGAATTCTTTGCATACAGCCTGGCTCTCTTCACAAGCTACCAGAATGCGGGCACTCACTTCACACCTCCTACTTTGTTGATTTTTACGAGAGTAGGCTTGAACCTACTACCCTTTCTGTAATAGGCCGGGATAGCCGTGAAGGTCACCCTCTCGCCTTTTCCAAACTCCTTGAAAGGAGCGTTCCCCACCCAGCAGTGCCTCCTATAAGGCTTATGGTCATGGAACACTATATCCTCGAGGCACACTTTGCCATCCGAGCTTCTCGTGCCAATGGTGGCGATAAAGCGTTTACGATCCTTGGGTTTTGGTTTGCTCATTTTAAATATCCCTTTTCCAGTCCCACACTTCGAAACCTTTAGGCTTTCCAAAGACTACTAACATAGAAGGAAAAGCTGGGGAAGTAGAATGTTGTTTCAGTGGATGCTCAAACTTAATACTACCTTTAAGAAAGTAAACCCTCCCATCTACTGCAATTTCATGAAACCACTTAGTGTCCGTACGGGCAGGCACTAAACACAGAATTAGGTTTTTATGCCTAATCTGCTGATCTCTGGCAAATTCAAGCCATTTAGGTAAAGCTTTACCATAGGGAGGGTTCATCCAGCATACTGAAGCATCCCAACTTTTGGTAAATGCGTTTTCTTTCAAAGAAAAGAAATGCGGTGCTTTGGCAGATATTTCATCTGCGCAAACATCTAACTCTATTTTCACATTAAACTTTTTTTGCACTGCCTCTATAAAAATCCAAGGAGTTTGCCAATCTTGTAATGCAGAACTAAATACCCCACTATTGATTTTACTCATGCCTCTCTCCCTCACCTAATCTTTGATCGAAATAAATCAAAGCCTTAGCGGCTTTTACAGCTCCCTCAACTGGGTTTTCATGCTTATCTAAAATAGCATTTCGAAGGCCAAATAAAGCACCCTCCAAAGAGCCGTACAATCCTATCCTTCTTCCTGCTTTACCAATCCGATACCCGTCAGGAACCTTCTCCATCCACCATTCTTCCCATCCGTAAATCATCTTCAACCTCCATACACTTTTGAAATATCGACATCCAAGGGGCAGGGCAGATCCTTGACCTCCGGGAAAAACCGACAGCACTCGGCCCAAGCCCTTTCCATCGCTCCGAGTATGGCCTGCCCGACCACCTCCGCCTCTTCTTCCTTCGACTCTGCGACGATGGCATCGTGGATGACATTGACGACCTTGACATCGTGCTCCTTGAGCAGGTAGTGCAGGGCCAGCTTCATCAGCTCCGCCCCGGTGCCCTGGATCATGATGTTGAGGGCATCGCTCAGAGTCTCACCGACATAGGGGCGACCGAAGAGCGTCCTGCCTTCGTAGACCCCTTCCGGGTGGTACCGCATTTTCTGACCCACTTCCCGGTGCTTGATGGCGAAGCCTATGTACTTTTCGAACCATTTGGCCCGGACGATCTTCGCTTCCTCTTCGGTCATGTCGATGCCCGTATTGGTATGGACATAGTTGCGAAACTTTCTTGCGCCCATACCGTAGAGAAGTCCAAAGTTCGCAGACTTCGCTACCTGTCGCTGGGTTTCTGAAACCTCGCTCTCCGGGATCCCGTAGATAAACGCAGCTGTGGAGATATGGAGATCTTCTCCGGTTTTGAAAAGCCTCTCCATCTCCGGCTCGCCCCACATCGCTACAGCGATACGAAGCTCGATCTGAGGGAAGTCTACAGCTACAAGAGTTTTGTTATCTCCCTCATCGAAACCGAAAACATTCTTGAGGGCCTTCGGTATCTGCTGGATATTCTCCTCAGAGCAGGAGAAGCGGCCCGACCGGGCCCCACACGGATTGAAATGTCCGTAGACTCTCGGCTTGTCGTACTTTTCGAGGAAATTGAGCTGCTTGGACATCTTGCGGGCATGGTAGATCATGGCCGCTCTCTCGCTTCCCTCATGAACGGCTCTTTTAAGAAGATCACCGTCAGAGAGTGCGGCAAGAAGAGCTTCCTCATCAGTGCGGTTTATCATCTGCCTGATAGCGTTGACATCCGCCTTGTCCGTACCTAGCCATTCCTTGACCTGCGGTGAGCTGTTATAGTTGACCGGGATCACCGCCTCGAGCTTGGCAAGCTTATCGACTAACTCGGCCCTCAGCGCATGATGCCTTTTTTCACTGACTGGCATCCCCTTCTGCTGAAGGTCGATGGTGTACCGAAGAGTCTGCTTGTCGAGTCGATAGGGAAAGCTCTTGGCGTGATCCCGCACCGCCTCCCAGAGTTTTGGCAGAAGCTTGACATCCTCCGCCGCATAGGTCAGCATCCTTGGAGTGATGGCACGGGCCCAATTGGCCTTCTGCATGGCCTTTTTGTCCTCGGTGCTCATCGACACCCCGATGCGCTCCAAAACGGCATCTAGACTGAACCGCTGAAGCTCCGGGAAAGCGAGTTTGGCTAGGAAGTAGAGATCGTCGAACTCCTCGCTCGTCTCTTTCAGCGTACCGAAGTCGTAGCTCAGGTTGAAGCCGATGAGCCAGTGCGGCTGGAAGTATCTCCAAACCTCTTTCCAGTTGACGAAATAGCTGTCGTATATCAGCACCTCATCCCAGCCCTCCTGGTAGAACTGCAAGAGCCGGGGGAACCCGTAAAGCCCGACAGTTTCGATATCGAAGTAGATCGGCTCGCCAGGGTTTATCTCAGGGGTTGTGAAAGTCTTTTCAAGCCTGTACATCGTCGTCCCCCTCCCAGATCAGAGGGTCGTCGGGGCGTAAGGGTTCTGCGTAATGCCATAATATTTCCGCATAGCCTTCTTGCAGCCCGTTTGGCACGGCTACAAATCTGGCATTACCGTCTGTCTTGTATTCTTTGACAACCCGTATTTTTTTTACTTTATCATTTTTAGTCCATACCCGGCAAAGTATCCCTTTGGGAGGGATCTGCTCGTACCAAGGTTTGGGTTTGATGCGAAATCTGTCAGGGGTGAAACCAGCTTTGACGGCATGATAAAATTCATATTTCCACCAATATGGAGGGAGGTCTACCCATACATCCCCATCCCACACCTGAATCGCTACGCCATCAGCATTTGCTTTTCTCAAATCGGCCCACTCGTCGCTGGTGATGTAGAGATTTTTACTATCCCAAGCCAGAGTCGTCCTCTCCTGCCAAACCCCATTTTCCAAAGGGAGTTTTACCCATACCTTCGTTCCATCCGGGTGCGAAGCCCAGTAACGGATCTCCTTCTCGTGTGTCATGTTGTCCTCCTTTCATTAGAGCCGGGGAGAGGAGATCCCCGGCCTTGTGACTGCTTTGATTACGGTTACTACACTCAAAAACGTAAGGGCCTCTCTTTTCGCCCGGCGTTTTCTCGTGCGAGGCGGGAAGCCTCCAGGGAGATCATCCTCCTGCGACAGAGGAGTCTCCGCCATCTCACCGGATGCTGCGGCCCTGCACCCGGCTATCAGGTGTAGCGTGAACTACAAAACTATGCAGACCAGCCCCGTTAGAGGGGCACCTTGAACCTGTTCCAGTGGACGAGTTTTAAGGCATCCCGGGCCTCTTTCAAACGAAAGCGTGTCCCAATTGGAAAAGCATCGTCGCTTTTCACCTCTTTCCTGAGACCTTTATCACGGACGAGTTTTAGGGCATCCCGGGCCCGCTTTACCTCACAACACTACGAAATTCACACAGAGGTACCCGTCTCCTTTCGTAGTGTCCTCCCCAAACTCCCAACCAACCTCCCAAGGGGATTACATCTCGGGTTCGTCAGGCACTTCGTTCACCGAAGTCTGGCCCTTGACCATGCCATCGGAACCTTCGTTGTCCTGTAGAAGCTCACGATACCGCCTGGCAAGAGCCCGGCGATCCGGCTCTGCGAGAACGAGGTGTTTGATCTCGTACCCGTGGGCCTTGGCCCGGCGACCATCCTTGAACTTTTCGCCTTTTTCCCAGCTCTGGGTGATACGGTACAGCTCTTCCTTGACCATCGTACCGTCTTCGACCCGGTTCTTGATGATTGTGCGGGGGATGAAGCTCACCAGCTCCGCCGTCTCGACAGCGGCCTCGATGCTGGAAAGGTCATTGAGCTTGAGGCCGAGCATGACATAGAAATCTCCGTACTCCGCACTCGTTCTGTCTGCTGTATCCATCCAGAAAAAGTCGATGGAATCTCCCTTGCCTTCCCAATCGAAGTTGGCAAACTTGTTCTCCGCCTTGACAACCTCTTCGGCCTGTACGAAAGTCTTTGCCATTTTTTAGCCCTCCCTCGTTTTGAGATCGATGTCGGCGACGATGCCCTCCTTGGTTCGTCGAAACTCAACGCCTTTTACCTCGGCGTTTTCAAATGTCGTCTCCGCAATCTCTTTCAGCATATCCACAAGCTCGTTATTGTCGAGCTGAAGCTCAAGAGAAATTACGACACCTTTCGGCTCGCTCCGCTGGATGTAGACCTCCGTAGAGGCTTCGACTGCGTCGTAATGCGAAACTACCCTGTGCATGGAAAGAGCGGCGGCTCTTTTTACCTCTTCTGCGCTGAATGTTACTTTCATGTTTTTCTCCTTAGTTGAATTGTATTAGGTAGAGATCGAGCACTCCGTCAGGCCTCGCCCTCAGCAGGTAGCACGGGGCTACTTTGTCGAGTTTCCCCAGAACCTTGACCTGCGATGGTCTCAGCTCTCTGTCGTCGAACTTGACCTCCATGAATCCCGGTTCGAGGTTCTCTTCCATAAACTGTGTTACGATGTAATCCGGGAAACCCCTCAGAACCGTGCTGTAAATCTTAAAGCCGTCCGCCTTGACGAATTTGTCGACTAGGCGGTAGCTCTCCTTTTCGTTTTTGATTGCCCTCCCTGTATTGAAGGAAGTTATAAGTTCCTCTAACACATTTAACCCTCCTTTAAGTGTTGTCTTTCCCGCACATATTCATGTAGCTCCATCTTTCTGTCTACGATGCGCTGAACCTCGTAGTCGATTGAATGTCTCAACAGCTTGTTGACTACGAGCTTCTTTGCCTCCTGCCCGCTCCTGTAGATGCGGCCTCTGGATTGGTAATAATCCCTGTAGGCCAAAGGAAGGGACAGATAGACGATAGAGCTGTATTTTTGCAGGTTTGCGCCCTCCTTGAGCGAGTATGTCGCTATGATAGGTCTGTCTCCCTTAATTATAGCGTCTTGCAAGTCTTTTTTGTCATCTCCGAGCACATAGTAGAACCTGTTTCCGTATCTGTTACGAATGGTAACAACCGGTGTTCTGAAATAGCTGAAAACGATGGTCTGCGGGTGATCCTCGAGGTAGTCGAGGGCCCAGTCGATCTTGGCGGTGTCGAACAGCTCCTTGGTCTCCGGGTCGATGCCCTGAGCCACTGCGTACTCGCTGATGAAGGAAGTTACCGGGTTGAGCAAATCAGCTTCAACCTCCCTCCACTTCTTGGCTATCTGCCTGCTTTTCGACAGTTTATGCTCCAGAGTGACAAGATCCGGCATCTCGGTCACATCCTCGATGTTGACCCGGAAGGTGTGCGGCTCTATCGTGCGAAGGATGACATCCCTGTACTCGTCCCTTTGCAACCTGACGGGCCTGAAGTAGGAGTCGAGATGGTAGTAGAATTTAACCCACTTCGACCAGCTCCAGCCCTGCCAGATGCTCGGGTCTATCAGCTTGTACTGAGTATAAAGCTCGTAGAGTCTGTCCTGCGGCGTACCGCTCAGAAGGATCTTCGGTTCGTTCTGGTAATGCTTGAGCAGTTTCTGGGTCACCTTGGCCTTGTTGTTCTTGGCCCGGTGCGCCTCGTCGAGGATGAGGAGGTCGCCTATCGGGATCACGCTCATCCGGTTGAACTTCTCATAGGTGAAGATGTCCTCTCCGGGTTTGAGGTTGTACCCGAACTTCGGTGCCTCCGAGACCCATGAATCATGCGCCGACAAAGGAGCTATAACGATGATATCCTCTGCCCCGACCTTCCTTGCGGCGGCGAGGGCTCCGATGGTTTTCCCCGTGCCAACATCGGCGGCGAGGTAGGCCGAGTGATGGCCCTGCCTGCGCCGCAGACTGTACCAAGCCACGAACTCTTCCTGCCACCGATAGAGCTTAAGACCGGTAATCATAAACCCTCGTGAATTTTCCGCCGATTTTCTGCACCCCTACCTTTACCCCGGCGGTTTTGATCTGCGAGCTTATGCGCTTTTTGGGCACCTTGGTTTCCGGGTCTCCCATATAGTGCTTGTAGAGAGCGAAGATCATGTTGGTAGGCACCCACTTCTCAGTATTGTAAAGGCTCTTGATCTGAATCATAAGAGCCTCGTCATACTCCTCGCACTCGGTAGCGAGGATGTCCCACTGGGCCTTGGACACCAGCCGGGTGAACCGCTCAATCGGTCTCGAATTCTGGGCCTGTATCGCCTTTTTGTAAGTCTCGTCAGCGAAGACCTTGTTGTAGAGGTCCTCCCGCCGGGGCATGGTCGAGAGAAACCGAACGAAGTCCGGCAACTCCCTTTCGATAGTGTCGACGATCTGTCCCTGATCGATGAGCTTCTTAAGCTCCGGTATATCCTTGAGCACCATATCGGCTTTGCTGACCGAAAACCTCCGGTCGGTGTAGCCTATTTCGATGGGGGCGAAATCGTTGCTGGTGATGATGAAGTTAGCCCAGTTGCGCACGCTGTAGGCATCACGGCGCATTTTTCGCAGCATGATGTGGTCGTCCGTAATCCACGCCTTGATCTTGTTGTGGACCTTGTCCTTGTCCGAGTAGCTGTTGCTGATCTCGTTGAGGTTGACGAAGAGCTTGCCCTCGAGCCAGCCTGAAAAGTCCTCCTGCACCTGGCCCTGACCCACATTGAGGGCGCAGAACTCGGTGCCGACTATAGGGGCGATGATGTGGTCGGTTAGGAGCCCCTTCCCCGCCCCCTCGTCACTGGTTATTACCCATGCGACCTTGCTCTTCTCCAGCCTTGCGAACCACACCGCCAGCCAGTTGAGAAAACCCTCCCTTACGGTTTCGATAGGGAAAAGGTTCTCGATAATCGCCATGATGGTGGCCGGATAGGCCTTGGGTTCCTGATGGAGCTGATAGAGTTCAAGCAAAGGGGTCTGCTTCCAGGGATTGTAGACCTTGAGCCCGTCCTCAGCCGTGAAAAAGGTAGGCTTGTAGGGCTCGAAGAGGGTCTCGATAATGGGAAGGTTGTGCCACTCCTTGAAAGGTTCCGTCGTTTCAAGCACCGAGCGGACTATCTGGGTGAAGCTCTGCTTGGTATGCCGGTAGAGCTTTCCGGAAGGCAGATACAGAAGGATATACTCTCCGGTGTCCGGGTCGATCCACATCTCGTAGCCCGCCTCCTTCATGCGGTTGATGAGGCTTCCCTCTTCGTACTCTGTTTCCCAGTTTGGGTTGTACTCCCAGATGCTCCCTCCCTCGCTGGTGAAGTTGGGATTGAGAAGTGTCTTTTCGAAGTGCTTGTCCTCTATGGGATATTCCCAAGCATGGTTCAGAAAAACCATGACCCTCCGAAACAGGTCGATGGAAACGGAAGGGTCACGGGCGAGGATGCCTCGCACTCTTACGAGATACTCGTGCCCGTCCCCGTCCCGGATGTCCGACGGCTCGAGATAGCCCTTGTCCTCGAACAGCTCGCTGTATTCCGTCCCCATCTCCCCTGAGCGGAAAACCGTGGGGGTAAGGCGGCGCAGGGCCGCCTTGATTCTGTCGGCGTTTGGGCCGACCGGGCGGATCCGGTGGTTGACGATGGAAGCGTCGAGCAGGTAGCCGAGCAACACCGCCAATGGGGTAGAACTCTTCGAGAGTACCGACTCTTCTTTCTGTACAATGCCCGTGGAGGCCCGGCCCTTGAAGACGATGTTGTCCGGCATAGGCACGATGCCTTCATCCTTGATGACCTCGTAGCTGGCGCAGGGAAGATCCTCGTCGACCTGCCAGACGACATTGCCCCCGTCGTTGCGAATGTCGACCCCACGGATCCCACCGTAGCGGGCCGTCGTGCCGACGAGAGGCTCGTAGCCGAAATAAAAATGCCAGCCCCGAGCCGTTTTGACGATGTAGCCGCAGGCATTGAAGAGCTCTATGTTGAAGTGGCGTTCGAACTCCTCGAGGGCTTCGGCGTTGTCTATGTCGACAACCGTGATGCCGGAAGCCTTGCCCGTTATGACCGCCCTGGCGTTGGGCTTGTAGGGTAGGGTGAGCTTGTCGAGCTCCTCTCTGGATAGAGTTGTCCAGCCCTGCGGGTAGTGAAGCTGCTTCTTGCCCTCCCTACACTCCACCCGTATGGGCAGAGTAACGAAGTTGTCGGTGGCGGTCATTATTCACCTCCGAGGAGTTTTTCCCTCCGCTTTTTGAGAGTTTCGATATAGAGGTCATGATCGAAAAAGCGGGCGTACCAGAAGAGAACGGCCTGGTAAACCTGCGGCTTGTCAGCTTTCCAGCTGTAAAGTGTTCCGAGCTTCAGCCCGGCGAAGTCTGCGGCCCGTTGAAGCTTGATATGCTCTTCGAGCCACTCCGTGATCTCGGGGTCGAATTGTACTTCATAAACGGTTGCGTCAATGTCCATCTTAGCCCTCCTTAAGGTCGAATTGGTGCTCAGAGCGGGTCTGAGCCTGGAGCCAAAAGCCCAGCTCCTGCCCTACCTCTTCGAGCTGTTCGACGGTGAGGCTTGGAGCGTAGTTTTTGATTATATCGAAAAATTCCTCAAAGGTCAGATGCTTTGCCGGATCTTTCATGATGTCGATGAGAACATCCTCTACAAGATTCTCGACCGTATAGGTCGAGAGTTCGACACCTTTTGCGTTCATAATACACCTCCTTCCTCGAGAGCTTTTTTCGTCTCCGCAAGAGCCCCGTCGAGATCCCCATAAACCCCGTAGGCTACCAGCAACAGAACATTGAGGCAGGCATCCCAGCTGCCGAAGCGTGATGCACCTTCGATAAACTGCGAGAAGGAGCTGATGTTCTCCTCGAGAGTTTCGGCATCGTAAACCGTCTTGAGGATGGGAGGAATGAAGTCGCTCAACTCATGGGTGTGACTTAGTCGTGAAAAGGAGGAGGCCCATATCACCACCCGGTTCTCAAAGGTGTCCTCAATGGAGTCAGGCCCTTCTTTGACCGATTTTTCGATCAGCTCTTTGAAGCGGGCGATGGCCTCCCCTTTATCAAGCCCGCACGCCTCAAAAACGTTGTCCTTGCTATGGTCAAACTGGATAGTCATCTTACACTCCTTTCTTTGTCGTGAGAGCCTCAATAAGCTCGTCGAGCACTTTCTCAGCCTCTTCGTCGCTGAGTGTCTCGCCTTTTTCGTTCATGGCCTCGATCCTGGCCTTGCCCGAAAGGATGGAGCCTACCAGATCTCCGAGCTGGTCTTTGACCTCCTCCTTCTGTTTGAGCTCGACAGCCTTGTTGACGAAGTTGCCAAGCATCATGTAGTCGTCGTGGACGAGCAGTTTGTCGAGCTTCTGCACCGCTTCGGAGACAGTGCCCTTGACTATCGGGCCCGCTCCATCTCCAGAAAGAACGTCGGGAAGATGCTTCGCCGTAAGGGCGAAGCAAAGAATGTAGACGGCCCGGCGGGAACCTTTCGGAATGTATCCATGCTGTACTGACTTCATGACAGAGGCAAGAATAAACAGGGCCGCCGAGCGTGCTTCGTCAGGCTCGATGGTCACTGGCCCCTCATCGGGATCAGGCGGATAATCTCCGGAGAGCACACCGACCTTGTGGGCCATGTGTGCGAACGCTGTGTCCCATTCATCTCCGTCGGCGAAGCCGCACGCCTTGTAGATGTCTTTTTCCTTGTGGTTGTAGTCAGTCATTGTCTTTCTCCTTGTCTTGCAGTTTATGGTTGATGTAGAGGCTCAAAAATAGAGCCGTAACGAGGGAGGTCACGATGTAGGCCGTCCCCGTAGCCTGATCGACTCTTGCCATCGGGTCAATGTATGTTATAATATCCGTCCCCACTTCATGGCCCTCCTTTCCTAATCTGAAGTGTGTTGCTCAGGGGCCTCCCCGGCCCCGCCTCTAAGCTTCTCTTCCACCTCTTCGATGGACCTGGTCACGAGCTTGGCGAGTTCTTCGGTAGGTATGTCGAGATCCCGAGCTATGAACCGAATGGCAAGGGCCACCTCTCCCAGAATGTCATGAGGGGCCCCCTGAATGATGTAGCGTTTCTCTTCTGCGTCGATGTAGATCAATTTATCTCCTTTTATATGTTTTAAGGTGTTACGGTTTTGAGGTCTGCCAGAGAAGGAAGTTTTTTATACTCCCACCACTCGAACCCGTCATACCCGGCCCTCTCGAGCCATGTTCCGTCGTTGAAGACGACATATCCTAAAAGCTCCCGAGGGCCGTACCCGTCGCCGTAGGTGAAGTCGAGGCAGTCGACGGGGTCCTCCCTGCCATCAAACCCCCGCTTCCAGTCTACCGTGGCCTTGTCGTCACCGCACCTTTTATAGACGATGCGGGCATGGCTTATATCCTCGGTTGTTTTACCGATTTTTTTAAACTCCCTGAGGAGTTCATTCAGAGCGTTTTTCATGATGATACCTCCGTTTCTATGATGGTGTGATGCTCCGGTGTCGTGATAAGGTGCCGGAGCCGAGCGAGCTTCTCTACCGCCGCCTCGAGGCTTAGGAGGGCGAGGTCGGGGTCTCCTTTCTCCTTGATGGCCTCCTCGGCGAAATACAGATCCATGTCGATAAGCTCGAGGAGCTTTTCGTCCTCGGGCATAGCGAAGATAGGGTTCTTGCGGTGCTGAGGCACCGGACTGCTGGCTTTGATGTGTGCCTGATATGTTTCGATGGTCATGATTTCTCCTTTCTTAGGGTTAGACCCACTCTCCGTTGTAGAGCCTGCGATCCGACAGAACCTCCTCGGCGATGTCGTAGGCCTCGGCTTGAAGCTCGTCATCTTCCTCCACGGATTCGGCGACGAACTCGAGCCACTCTTTACGGAGTGGGTGGTCTTTCGGGATGTTGAGAAGATCCTCGGGAAGATTGTGCTTCTCTCCGAAGTCCTCGAGAAGGATGTCGGCTATGCCGTTGGCCCATCGCCCTTGCCCGAAGGTAGCATCGGCGACTTCGTCGAGCACCTCGAGATACACCTCATCGACCGGGTCGAGCACCGAAATAGGTGCGTCGATCCAGAAGTAGTCGCTCGTGTAGCGTCTGGGCTCGAGCTTGGGGTCGAAGCTTTCGTTTTTGACTTTAATCATGCTGTCCTCCTTATAGGTTATGGTCTTCTTAGAGCTCTATTACGCCGTTCCAATCGTCCCATCGGTAGTCTTTTCCACCTAGGTGGATGTACCACCGATAGTTTTTCTGGTAGATATAGGCCCCAGGGACGAAGGTCTGAAGCACGGCGTTGAGCCGTGACTTGGTTGTAACCGTCTTCCAGCCTGCGTCGCTGAGCCGGATCTCTTCGATCCGGGAGCTGTCCCGGTGGGAGAAGATGACCGAAGCGATCGGGTTGCCGTGGAGATAGACCTCTGCGACCTCCCTGCCGTCCGGCAGAGGCTCGAGGTATACCGAAGTGTTGGAGCGGGTAAAGTTCTTTTTGTTGCGGATGGCCTCGATCATGGCCTGTTCGATCTTTCTCATGTTGTCCTCCTTGATTTTATTTCGCCTCATACCACGGATCCCAGCTTGAACACCATATCTTCGTACCTCTGGGGAGTCTTTTGACCCCGAGACGCTTTCTGAGGAAAGCTCTTGCGCTCTTTTCGTTGTCCTTCTCGGGGTAGAGGCTAAGGGCGTAGAAATCACCGGGGAGCAAAGCATACCATCTTCTCATATTGTCCTCCTTATGCGGTTTTGGTTTCTCTGGTGTCGAGGATGAGGCGGTATGCCTCGTCCGTAGCGGCTTCGATGTAGACCAGCCTTGTATCTGGAGCCGTCAGGCTCTCCTTGACGTAGTGTCGGGCGAGGCCGTTACGGATGAGAGCTGTAACGACTTCGGCCCTGGACGGAGTGATTTCGATCACCCTGTAGTTGAGTCTTCCCTTTGTGTGGATGGTTGCGATCATGTTGTCCTCCTTGTTGTTTTTGTGATACGGACAAGGGATAAAGTCGTGTGTCCGCATCATCAAAACAACTGTGCTGGGCTCTGCGTCCGAGCCGGGAGTCTCACGGTTACCCATCCTTTGCCGCCTCCCTTGCTCAAGGGGAGGTCTCCGTCCTCTGCGCCCAGAGGGGAGGCTCGTCTTTCCGAGCTGTCTTGGGGTCGGCCTTCGAGCTGGCCTCGCCGTTTAAGCTTTGGAGGCTGGTTTCTCCAAAACTTCTAGTGGTATTATGGCATAAATTTTTGAGTATGTCAAGAGGTTTTGGGTAAATTTTCTAAAAATTTTGAGAGAGCCGTGAGGTTTTTATATATAGGTAGTAGAGATGTACTAGGAAATCTGTTATTTTCTGTTTTTTGGAAAACACTTTCGTAAAACGTAAAAGAGGGCTTCGGGGCCCCCATCACGGCGTTTCTGGAGAGCGATCTGGTTTTATAGGTTTATACATTTTACACTGAATCCTACTTTATTTTATTTTTATGTCTGTTTTTCTGCCGGATGGGGGGTCTTTTCTGTTAAATATGTTAAAAGTGTAAAAATATACTAAATAAAACCCTAAATACGGGGAAAGCTCCTTTTTACACTTGAAAAATCACCTGTAAAAGGTGTAAAAATGGGCAAAAAATTAGTTCGAAAGCTTAAGGTTTAGACTTCCCGCTCCAGCCGCCGTGGCGGACTGTCCTTTCTCTCCTCCTCTTCGCTGTGCTATAATTGCCCAAAAAGCAGGGAGGTTGTAGATGGGAAAGATCCGAATCAAGTCCAGTCATCGAGGCAGGTTCACGAAGTGGTGCAAAAAGCACGGATACAAGGGAGTGACCAACGAGTGCGTGGCTAAGGCCATAGCGATGGCGAAGCGGCTGCGTAACAAGGCTCTCAAAAAGCAGGCTATCTTCGCTCAGAACGCACGAAAATGGAGAAAGTAAGGGTAGGGTATAGGTTATGGGTAAAAAGGCTTTAAAAGAGCTTCTGGAGACCCTCATCTCCCTGGTGGCGATCCACCCCGACAAGTACTACATCAAAACACTTTTCGCTGACATAGCCGACTGGAGCTACGACGACATGGTACAGGCCCTCAAAGAGCACGAAGACGACTCAGAGATCCGGCTCCTCTACTCGAAAGTCCGTGACGCTCTAGAGGCGAGGCTGGTCGAAGCCTCCTTGCAGGGTAAGGTACCACCCAGCACGGCGCAGTTCGTGCTCCAGAACGTCTTCGACATGGGCAAAGAGGGGCGTTTCGGCGGTCAGAACGTCGTAATAGTCTACAAAGGTCTCGAGGAGCCAGACGAAGATGCCTAAAACCGTAGAGGTCGAGCTCCTGCCACACCAACGCCTCTTTCTTGCGGACACGTCGACCAAGTTTTTAGCCCTCGTGGCGGGGTTCGGTGCGGGGAAGACAGTCGCTCTGGCCCACAAAGCCATTCAGCTGGCCTATCTCAACAAGGGAGCGACAGGGATACTCCTGGAGCCGAGTTATCCGCTGCTGCACGACATCCTTATCCCGGCCCTGGAGGCCGAACTCGACCGTATGGGCATCCCCTACGAAAAGAGGGTAACGCCAAACGTCAACTTTTACCTCTACTTCGACGCCAACAACCCCACGACTCTGCTGCTTCGAAGCTTCGAAAACTGGCAGAGGCTTATCGGTGTCAACGCAGCTTTCGTCGGCGTGGATGAGATCGATACGGTCCGCAAGGATATCGCCAAGCTGGCATGGAACAAGCTCCAGGGCCGCCTCCGAGCGGGCAGAGTGCGCCAGATGTTCACCACCTCCACCCCCGAAGGCTTCGGTTTCCTCTACGAGTGGTTCTACAAAGAGCAGGGCAGGCCCGACCGCCGCCTGATACAGGCCAGAACGACGGACAATCCCTATCTCCCCGCTGACTTCATCGACTCGCTCTACGCCAACTACCCTGAAAACCTCATAGAGGCTTATATCAACGGCAAATTCGTCAACCTCCAGTCCGGCACGGTCTACAGGATGTTCGACCGCCTCGAGCACCACCAGTCCATCACACTCGAGAAGGGCGAAAAGATCCACATCGGCATGGACTTCAACATAGAGCGCATGGCAGCCGTGGCCGCCGTGATCCGTGACGGAAAGATGCTGGTTTTCGACGAGTTCGTCGACATCTACGACACCTTCGAGATGGCCAAGGCGATCAAGTCACGCTACTGGATGTACAACCGGGACATCACGATCTACCCGGACGCTTCCTCACGGCAACGCCACAGCTCGGCGAGCCAGACCGACTTGACCATTCTGCGCAAAGAGGGCTTCTCTATCAGCCTGGACGGCAGAAACCCGACCGTGAAAGACAGAATCATGTCGGTAAACGCCGCTTTTCGCTCCATGCGGGGCGACACGGTGCTTTACATCGACACCGACAGGTGTCCCAACCTCACGGAGGCCCTCGAACAGCTCGCCTACCGGAACGGGGAGCCCGACAAGTCGAGCGGCTACGACCATATCACCGACGCACTCGGCTATTTCGTTCACAAACACTTCAAGGCCCAGAGGCCCCCGGTGCAGGAGATCAAGAGGGACATCGACGACCGATATCACCGGGCCCTCGAGGCCGAAGCTCTAGGAGACTACGCCATCGTGGTATAATTACCCAAAAAGCATCATGGAGGCGGCATGACGGCACAGCAGATCATAGACAAGGCCCGGCTCATCATAGGGGACCGTAATAAGGCATACTGGAGCGACGAAGAGCTCGCCCGGTACCTGGATGACGGGGTCCGGGAGCTGGCGAAGATCACGGGAGTCTTCCATCGCACCAAGCTTATCACGACCCACCCGGACACCAAGATCTACACCCTCGACGACGAAGTCTACAAGATCCACGAGGTCTACGACGAGACCAGCCACAAGGCCCTCGTCATCAAGCCCTACACCATCGAACTCGACCACATCGAGGATGAAAACATAGTCCTTATAGCCGACTTCGCCAAGCTCGTCTTCCCGGCACCCGGCAACCGAAACGTCACGGTTCGCTACTCCTACATCCCAAAAAACCTCGGGGACGGCTGGGTTACCTTCGACCTCGATCATGACAATGTAGACGACCAGGTCACCTACGATTTCGACGAAGACGGCACCGAAGATCGGCTCTACTGGGTCGAGGATGGCTCGCCAGCAGGAGTCCTTCCCGACTACGCCCTCGAGAGCCTAGTCGACTATGTCGTCTACAAGGCGTACCTCGTAGACAGGGCCGAGCAGAACCAGCAGAAGAGCCAGTATCATCTCGCAAGGTTCCGGGCGCAGGCCAACAGGCTCGCCGATCTGGCCTTCGGCTCCTATTCCAACACGGCCCATACCACCTATCAGGGGTTCTGAGATGGCTTTCCGGTTCGTTTCCAACTTCGTCGGCGGTCTCAACACCTTCCTTCCTCCCAAGTATCTCAAGTCCAACGAGGCCGACATCCTCGTCGATGCCGACATCCGCAAAGGCCAGGTCGAGAGCGTCAAGGCCCCAAAGCTCGCCCACCAGGGAGCGGGCGGCTACTATGTCCGCAATTTCGTAGCCGACTCGGGCATAAACCTCTGGTTTACGCACAACAACCCGATGCTCTACATCGACTTCATGAACGCCGTGTACTTCTCGGCACCCAACGAGCTCAGCGACATCTACAAGAAGAGCCCGGACGGCTCGACGACCTACCAGATCGGAGTGGACAATCCGACTCAGGCCCCGGCCCTGCAACTCGACACCACGCAAACCTCCTTCTTCGCCGCCGGGGAAACCGTCCAGTACATCTACACGGCCTACAAGCACGGATCCGAAAGCTCGCCAAGCCCGGTAGCCGAGATCCGGATCCAGAACGACGGCGATTCGGTCAGGATCACGGTGCCCAACGCCTCGAACCTCGACGCCGAGACCATCAGGATCTACCGGGCCGGGGGCGGTGCCGGAGATTTCCTTCTCGCAGGAGAGGTCACGGGAGGCGATTTCGTAGATTCCCTCAGCGGCTCGGAACTTGGGCCAGCCTGCGACTCGTGGGGAAACGAGAGGCCTCCGAGCGGGCTCATCCTCGATGCCTACTACCGGGGCTACTTCATCGGTCATGTAGACCACAGTCCGGAGCTTCGTTTCTCCAACATCACCAATATCGAGAGCTGGAACCCTCTGCACTCCGTTCGCTTCGACAGTCCCGTCATCCGGGCCGTGCCTTACGCTGGCTCCATCGTCGTTTTCTGCGAGTCCGGCATCTACCAGCTCGTAGGGCAGACTATCGACGACATCGCCAAGGTGGAGATCCCGACCGAACAGATGTGCGTCAGCGCAAAGTCGATCATAGTCCACTCCAACGCACTCTTCTACCAGAGCCCGGACGGCATATGCGTCTTCGACGGGGCGAATGTGCAGGTCATCTCCCAGCCCAAAATCTCCAAGAGCTTCTTCACCGACCGGAAGCTCGTGGCGGAGAGTTACGACGGCAGGTTGCTCTTCGGGGACGAAACCTCGATCCTGTCCATCGACACGAATTTCAACATGGCTTTCAGCGAGTTCTCCTCGATCCCGGGCATGACCGATATGTTCTACAATGTCTGGGACGACAAGCTCTACATCGCCAACCAGGATGACATCTACCAGCTCTTCGAGGGCGAGACGGCGGAGATGCGCTACCGTTCCGGAAACCTCGGAAATTCCATCGAGGACGGCCCCGGTACGGACATCATGCTCAAGACCTTCCGTACCGTCCGGGTGCTGGGAACCGGAACCTTCGAGATCACCCTTTCGGTCGACTACGAACCTCCCGTGACCTACACCGACATCACACTAGACCCGAACAGGCCGACCCTGCTCTTCTACCCACGCCATGCCCGAGGCTACGCCGGGCAGATCGAGTTCAGGGGCAAAGGGTCGGTGACCGGTCTTCATGTCGAGTTCTACATCGATGGAGCGAATATCAATGGCTGATACATGGCGCAGAATACCCGACAATCTAGTTCGCAAAGCCTTTCAGGAGATCCTCGAGGTTCTGAAGGGCAGCCAGTCCATCACCGAGCTTCCGAAAAACCTCTGGGCGAAGATCTCGAAGATCGAGGCCGACGCTTCGCAGGCAGAACAGCTCGCCTACGATGCCCTGCAGGCCGCCGCAGACGCTCAGAGCACGGCGGACGGGAAGATCGTGAGCTACTACCAGCCCGAGGCCCCCACAGACGCTTCGGAGGGCGACATCTGGTTCGATACCGATGACGACAACAAGGTCTACCGCTATACGAACGGCTCATGGGTCGAGGCCCGTGACGAAGGCATCCCTCTCGCCATCCAGCTCGCCCAGAACGCCCAGGCCACGGCGGACGGCAAGATCGTGACCTACTACCAGGATGACCAGCCCGCAAACGGCTCGGAGGGAGACCTCTGGATCGACACGAACGACGGAAATCGACTCTATCGCTACACCGGGGGAAGCTGGGTCGAGATACAGGATCGGCAGATCCAGCAGGCCCTTGCGGCGGCGGCAAACGCCCAGGCTACGGCGGACGGAAAGATTGTAAGTTTTTTCCAGCCGGACGAGCCGACCGGACAGGCAATTGGAGACCTCTGGTTCGACACGGACAGCGACAACATGGTTTATCGGTGGGATGGCACCCAGTGGGTCGATGCCCGTGACGCAGGCATCCCCAAAGCTATCAACGATGCGGCCCTGGCTCAGGCCACCGCAGACTCAAAAATCGTGACCTATTACCAATCAGACCCGCCGACCGGACAGACCGTCGGGGATCTCTGGGTCGATACGGATGACCTTAACCACCTCTATCGCTGGGACGGGTCGGCATGGCAAAGTATACGAGACGGCCTCATCGAGGAGGTCGGTTATTCCAAAGAGAAGCTTCAGCAGGATCTCCTTACAGGAGTTTCTCTCGTCTTCAAGGACATCTCAGAGTTCGACGAGACCGTCCCGTCAGCCATCGCCATCGGCGACATTACCCTCAATTCCGACGGCACGGTAGCTTACGGATCACGGGGAGTCGCCATTACCAAGAACGGCCTCGCTGGCTACGATGACAGCTACAACGGAGACGGAGACCTTCCTTCTTTCGAGATCGACACGGGCGGCAACGCCACATTCCGGGGCACGGTCAGCGGGGCCGTCTTCGAAGCGGTGCGGGGCTCTTTCGCAGAACTCACCTCCGGGATACTCAAGAACGACGACGGCACCAACCAGATCTTCCTTGACCGTGAAGTAGACAACGGAACCTTCATCCAGCACGGAGACACTACAAACGGGGTGATGGTGACGGGCCGGGATATCAACTTCTACAAGAACGGTCAGCTCTTCAAGTCGATCAAGGCCATCAGGACCGGGGTAGCACAGGACGGAGACTATATCACTCTCGAGGGCATTTTCTCGACCCCGTTTATCACCACTTCGGCGGACAGTGTCTATTCCTACTCTGCCGACAACTCGACACAGAACCAATTCATCAAGGTAGGCTACACAGATCTGTCCGGAGATCCGGATAGCGGGGACTGGACCTTCAAGGTGTTCTGCTACCTCGAGGTGGATCCGTCTTCGACCTCTTTGTCCAATGTAATGGACATGGATGATGAGAACGGCACTGCTTCAGCTACAGGGTCGGACAGCACCGCCTCCCCTGCCTACTTCTATTCGGACGAAGTAAGCTTCACTTCCGGAGCTTCTTCCGTAAGTGTTTCTCTCAATACAAAAGCCTATATGTGTTATGCAGTTTACTGGAACGGTTCCTACTATTATCAGGCAAACTGCACTCTCAAGGTTACTCTCCAACAATACACTGCAGCTTGGGAAGATGTAACAACTCTGACTATCTTCAGCGGAACTTCCAATACAGGTGTCGATTATCAGTCTTTTGACAATTCACTTGAAGCCGATATTTCTACCTCGGCAACCAAACTCCGCCTGAAATATTCTTGGAGTGTGAGTGATCACACAGATTCCTACACTACCCACGATCCCAATCTCCCCGATCCTTATCTTTCTGCCAGTGTAGATGACGGAGATGATTCGACAGCCACTACCTACGTAATTTGGTTGTACTCTATGGCTTCTGCCGTTCTGAACTATCCAGGAACGGAGATTCCTGTAGACGAAGGGACAATCAGATGGCTGGTTATAGCATGAGGAGGCTTGAATGTTTTGTGTAATCTACGATTCCGATTCCGGGAATTTCATCCGCTTACTTGCCGGGGTATCTGAGACTTACACCCCTTCCTTGAATGTCGGAGAGGATTTTATTCTGGTTGACAAGGTGCCTCCCGTCCTTAACAGTAGCTGGTCGATCATGTCCGACGGAACCTTGCAACCCCCTCCGCCCCCTCCGCCACCTACCGACGAAGAGCTTGCGGCAGCGAGGAGGAGGCAGTATGAAATCGCCATCCAGAGCTGGCTCGACGAGACGGCGAGGAGCCGGGGCTACTCCAGTATCATCTCGGCCTGCTCCTATGCGGGTTTTGACAATCCTTTCAAGTCGGAAGGGTGTGACTTCGTCGCTTGGCGGGGCGATGTCTGGAAATACTGCTACATCGAACTCGACAAGATCCTTGCGGGAGAGAGGGAGGAGCCGGAAAGCCCGGAATGGTTTATCGAAAACGAGCTTCCGCAGTTCAGCAGTCCCTACACTCCCATAGACTGGGACAGCCAGTAGATCCCGGGCTGTGTTATAATTTCTGAAACCAACCGTTCAAAGGAGCGAGAGTGAAGATTGGAAGAGTCCAGACCAAGGAAGAGTTCTTCGAGGTGACAAAAATGTACCGGGAGGCCGTGAAGGAGATCTACTACTTTACGGAGCCCACAAGTGCGAAGGATCTCGGATTGTGGCTCAGAGAGCAGTTGAAAAACCCCAATTTCGACCTGTTCGTCGCTATCACTGACGAAGGAGAGCTGGCAGGCTTCGGTTTTGGGTATATCAGCGAGTTCGAGGTGCTGAGGGACCCGGTGTACTTCGTCGAGATGGTCTATGTCAAGCCGGAGCATCGACGAAGCAACGCCGCTTTCCTCATCATGAACGCATTGGCGAAGCAGAGCGAGAAGAGCGGCCTGACGACGATCAGCTACCTGTTTGCCGATAACCGCAAGAAAGACGGGATGCCGACCATCGCAAAACGCTTCGCTACCGAAAAGAAACCTTTTTTGGTCTGCTTCTACAGAGAACCACAAGGAGAGAAAAATGGCTTGCAAGAAAAAGGGCAAGGGAAAGAAGAGAGGTAAATAAATGGGAGGTCATAGACTCAATCCCGCCAGTTCTGCGATGCTTAAAATCGGGGACAGAGCATCCTCAGATTTTAAACGGATGCGCCCTAACAGTCCAAAAGGAGGGCGGGTCCAGAAACCTTCCAATATCAAGACAAGGCCGATCACTCCAGAAATCTCAAGGAAAATGGCTGAGAGGGCGAAGCTCGACAGACAGATAGGATCTCTCAAAGAACTCGATGACTCCCTCATCCGGAAATCCCTTAAAGCGGCGGCTTCTCCCCACACCTACACACCGGAAAAACCTCTGGAACCCGCCTCGCCTCCAGCTTCGGAGATTGCCAACCAGGCGGCGGAGAAGACGGCTCAGAAAGTCCTGCGACAATTACAGGCCCAGCAACAGACGGCGATGAGAAAAGGATCTCCGAAAGGTGGGACCCCATCGAGTATGAGCTATTACGGAAATCGGTACCGGGCACCCGGCAGAAATTACGGATACTATAGGAGATAATTATGGGCGGTAGCAAGTCACATACTGAAGTAAAAACCGAGTATAAAGAGAGGCCGCTAACCGAAGAGGAGAAACAGCTTCTACGTGAAGAGGCCCGTTTCGCCAGGCTTCTCGGTCAGACGGCGATGTCGAGCGAGTCCCGGTCTCAGGACATCTACAAACGATACCTCGATGTTTTCGCTCCTCTCGAAGACTCGATGGTGGCCCGGGTTCTGCTCACAAACAAGGAACTCGGCACGGTAGACAAGGATCTGCTAAGTCGTTTCCAGGCCCAGGCGAAGAGCAGTGTCTATAGCGGAGCCAAAGGTGCCGATAAGAAACTGAAGCAGTTTTTCGCTCAGAGAGGTATGGAAGGCTCCGGCCTCGAGGCCAAGGCTCTCTCAAATATGTACGCCGGGGTTTCCCAGGCGGCGGCGGGAGCTCTTCAGGACGCTTTCTTCAAAGCTCTTCAGCAGAGCGACATCTACCGACAGCAGAAGCTTCAGAATGTCGCTTCGGCTATATCGGTAGGAAAAGGGCTTGGTCAGGGAGCGTTCCAATATCAAGGCTTAGCCGGACAGCAGTATCAGGGAGCTAGCAATGCTTTCGGACAGACCTTCCGTGACTGGGATATGCGATGGAAACAGTCGAGCTTCCAAAACAGCTCTTCAAGTTCAGGGCCTCTAAGTTCTCTTGGTAACTTGTTCAGCATTACAAAGGCGATCTGATGGCACTCTTCAATATCAGGATTCTTTCAGACGAGGAAAGGGAACGTAGAAAAGCGGAGAACGAGGCGGCGATTGCCGATGCGAAAATCCGGCAACAACAGGCCGCCTTTGCCGGAGCGAAAGTCGGAGAAATTCTCGGTGACAAAGCCCATCAACTTTCGCAGGAGGCTGAGAAGATCAGGCTAAAGTATCAAGACTACATCAATAAGCTAATCGAAAAGAAGGCCAAGCCTGAAGTTATCCAGAATGTCGTAGGTCAGATGAATCAGGAAATTTACAATCGGTGGTCTACATGGAAAACCGAGGTTGATAGTTATAAACAGTCGTTCGAAAAACTCGGAGACGAGAATGGTGTGCAGGTTCTCGAACAGCTCGAAAAAGTACAACCTTTCACTTTCTACAACATTGAACCGACGGAGAGCGGCAACTTTGTAGTCCAGGAAATTTCGCCTGACGGCACCATTCTCTCAACGATGAAGTTTGACACCCCGCAAGATTATAAGCAGTTTGTCGAACTTAGCCCGGATATTAGAGCGTTGGAGAAAGAGCTTACCCCGGCGCAGACCCGTGAGCTTGTCGAAACCGCCAGAGTTCTAGGGATGTCTCCGAAAGAGTATTACAACCAACAGCTCTGGCTCCAACAGCAACAGCTCAAGCCTGCGGAACAGCGAATGATCGAGTGGATTGCCTATGCCAAAGGTATCCCGATCAACAAAGCTTTTGAAGAGTACAAAGACTGGAAACTCAGCCTCAGTCTCACCGCTGTACCCAAAGATGATGAAGCAGTGAACAGGATGGCGTACCAAGCTCTTGAAGAGTACAACCGTTCGGTACCCGAGCAGTACAGAGTGCAGATCGACCAGGAGGTTCCTCTGACTTCCGTTGTCGATATTGACCTCGAGGCCATTAAGGATCCCAAACAAAGGGAAAGAGTGCAGGCGAAACTCGACAGGTTCGTCATCAACTACCTTAAAACCACAAACAAACAGGGCTGGAGTGCGGCTATCAAAAAGATCCAGGAAGTCAACCAGTACACAGCTTCCCTGGCAAGAGCGGTCAAAGCCGCTGATTCTGCTATGAAAGCCGATAAAGTCACTCCAAACTTCGTCAAAAAATGGTTTTATGATCTGGTAGGGAAATATGTGCCAGTAGATCAGATCCCAGGAACTGATAAACTCTTGAACTCCGGCGACATCGACCGGATCAAGAACTTCCAGTTTACCCTCAATATGCTATTGAAAGCGATGAGCGGTACCGCCGTTACCGAAAATGAAATGAAACGGTTTGTCCAAGCCACGGCTTCCCTATCAGAAACCGATCCGAACATCCTGCGAGGTATGCTGAACATCGCTCAGATGTCTCGCACAGACCTCGATAGCCTTAGAGCTATTCTTGGTGAGGTGCCTTACAAGGTGAAGTTTGGGAAAATTGACCGCTGGGTCGATGTACTGACCAGCACTATTGAAAGATTTATGCGACAGAAAGGTGTAGAACCTACCCCGGCTGTCAGTTTGTATGATAACCCTACGGAATATCTTGGTGAGGGGACAAAGAAGACCAAGTCCATCCCGGTCAAGGCTTTCACCAAAAAATCGACTCGTGGTAAAATGACAGAAGAGAAACCCAAGCCCAAGAAACAGGGCGGCATTGATATGGGCGGTTTCCGCATTTATTAAGGAGACTACATGAACGAAGCCCTCTTCGAAGCGGCACAGACCGATTCCGATCTCAAAAAGCAGATTGCAGAAACGGCTACCCGAACTATCGCTCAAACGGAGAACCCGGCTCAGCAGCTTTTCGCTCAGGATGCCAACCAGACGGCTTCCATGCCCGGTATTCTCACTCCTGCCTTCGCTGATACCGTCCCGGGCGGTGAGGCTATCCAGAATATGACCAAGGCTCTACTTGAATCTCCGGGCAACCCCTTGCTCGCAGGGGCCAAATTTCTGGCGAACGACACCCTGAACCAAGCCTACCAGCTCATCAGGAAGGAACTCGGCGATGTAGTTGAACCTTCTGAGCCCGGTATGGAAGAGGCTGGGATCTACGACAGGGCCCTTTTCCTTGCACACTCCATGAGTGCTTCCAAAGCCGCAGATAAAGGGAAGATTTCCAAAGATGCGGTTGCCCACAAGCTCAAGCAGTCTCTGAAATCCGCCGGGGTCGAACTGTTCTATCTGCCGGATGAGCAGAAGCTTGGTTACGAACCCGTTCTGCTCTTTTTCAAAGAGATGGAAGGAGAAGACGGCAAGAAAAAACCCCACCCTTTCGCTCCGTCTCAGGTACTCTCCAAAACGGAGCTCGAAGCTTTGAAGAGGGCAAAGAATACTGCCCAGCGATACTATATGCTCCAAAAATTTGCCAAGAAGTATGGCTACGAAGCCCAGTTTGTCCGGGGCATCGACCCTGAAACCGGGACCGTTATCCCCTATGATGAAGAGGGTAGTAAAGAACTCGCCGAGGCTTCCAACCCTATTCTCTACAATCCCCGCCGTAATACCGCCAAGATTCTGTCCCAGGACAAACTCCAGGATACCGCCGGGGCCTTACTCCTCAACTGGGCGGTTATGGCGGGCAGTTTTGGAGGAGCCACCCTCGGAGGGGCGGCGGCATCTACTGTCACGGCAAACCCTGTAGCAGGTCTCGAGGGAGGGGCGTTGGGGGCTACGGCGGGAGCTTCCGCTATGGCTCCGATACAGGGAGAGCTCAACGACATCCTTTTCGGCACACACCTCGCTCCTGAAAGTATCGACGAGGCCTCCGAGCTCGTTGGCAAGACATGGAAGGAGAATTTCTGGGCAGATCAGGCCCTACTCGTCGGGGCTCCCCTTGCAGTCGGCGGCGCACTCAAGGTCGCTAAAGGGGCGGCTAAGCTTGCAAAGGCTACTTATGAGGTAGGAAAGACTGCCGTAGGTGCCGGAAGCTATGCTCCTAAATCTATTTGGAGCAAAGCTACGAAGCTCATCAAACAATCAGGTGTCCGTGAAGAGGAGATCAACAAGGCCGTAACCAATCTTGAGAAAATTGCCAATCTTCCCGGTAAGGAAGACAAAGAGCTTCGTCAGGTTATCGGTTCGCTCGCAGTCGACAACCCGACCCTAAACCGAAACGCAAGAGAGCTCCTGTCGAAGGATCCTATTGCCGCAGAACGCCTTTCCAAGATTGCGAAGAGTGTGGAAGATACCCTGACCAAAGTTTTCGAGAAGGGCAAGGTCAAGGATGTCGATGTACAGGCCCTGAAGCAGAGCCTCAATTTCTACGAGAACAATGTCAAAACGCTCTACCAGAATGGCCTTCAGAAAATCAAGGTTCTGACCAAGGGCCAAAAGTTCGTGGTAAATCGGCCCATCAAGGAGGCCGCACTCGATATTCAGAAAGCTATTGGAGGCATCAAGGACGAAGCCATAGTCTCCAAGCTTCGGGCCCTGAATAACCGCCTGCTTCGGTGGGACAAAGTGAATCGTAAATGGGTGCCCAAGCCTATCACTTCAGAGGAGCTGGTTGAAGTCAACAAGATGCTGAATGAGCTGGCTCCCACCATCAAAACCTATGTGGGTGAGAAGACGATCAGAAGTCTGCAAAAAGGGTTCCGCCAGATGCTCACGGCGGCGAACCCAGAGGCCGGGAAGATCTACCAGACCATCAACGCTCGCTATGCCAAGATGATGAACTTCAAGGAAAGTGACATTGGCAAAAAGATCCTCCAGAAGCCTTACAACCTTGCCAAGCAGGACGAGTTTTTCCGTGACATGGCTCTTACTATGGAAAAGAACGCTCCGCAGGCGGCACAGGTGCTCGACCGTCTCAAACCAGCTGAAAGGGCGGCGGCGGAGACCAAGCTTCTCAAAAGCCTCGTAGAGACATCGAGGGGCAAAGTAGAGTACATGAAGCACCCCTATATCGACTTCGAGGCTCTTGCCAAGAAGCTCGATGCCATCGCTCCCTACAAGAAACAGGTTTTCAGAGCCAACCCACAGGCTTTCGAAAATCTCAAAGCAATCGTCGATACTGTCAAGCCTTTCAGCTCCTACATGAAGATGGCGAACCGGACGGCTTCTCTCGGCGGCAAACTCGCCAGCGAAACGAATAGCTGGCTGTCCTGGAAATGGGTGCGGGCGATGCGATCTCTATCCAACGCAGTCATGCAGTTCATCTTCAAAGACACCGCCTATCAGAGAACCCTCAGCCATGCGCTTTCCAAGACCTCTCCGAGAAACCCGGAACAGGTACTCAAAATTCTCGAGAAGTCTCTCCCCAAACAGAAGTCGGCCTCCTTCGCCAACGAGTTTATCAAGGTAAGGTCGGCTATCCAGAAGATCCGGGAGGGTAAACCTCTTTCTCCTTTCGAGAGCTATGCAATGTTTGGTGTACCCTACGGGGTCGAGGTCAAAACGGACGAGAATGGAAAGATCACTGGCCTCGAACTGCACGCAGACCGGGCCATTGCAGGCACCGTCGCAGGTTTCTTTGTTGGAAAAGCTTCTCGATCTCTAATGAGACAGGTCAGGGAGATGCAAAAAACTGGTAAATCAGCCAGGGAGATCTATCGGGAGCTGGGAGTATACCAAGGCCGTGACGGTAAATGGCGCATGGTTCTGTCCGGCGATGACTACGAACTCGATATCAAGAAATTCAAGAAAGCCGCCGACAAGGCCAATAAACTCGTTACCAAGCAAATGGAGACTTCTCAGGAGTTTTTCGATGCGGCTATGAGTTACGGGGCCCGTAATCCGCAGGAAGCTCTCGAACTCGCTCAGGAATTCCCGGAACTCAGAAAGTATCTCAAGAAGCTCGATTCATTGCAAAGCCAGATTGAAAAAACTATCACTTTCAGGCTTGGAGATATCGTCACCAACCCGAACGCCAAAATCTTTAAGAAATTTCCGAAGCTCAAGGATTTTACCGTACGGATCGAGCCTGATGAGCCTGGTAATGCCGGGTACCATGCCGGGACCACTATTTCCATCAACCCCAATACGATGGTGAAATATGGCGAGGAAAAAGTCAAAGAGACTTTCGTACATGAAACCCAGCACGGCATTCAGAGCCTGTCTGGCTTCTCTCAGGGAGGAGGTATCGAAAACGCTATCTGGGCTTCGGTACGCAAAGAATTTCCTGAAGCCGGGAAGATCATGGAAAAGATTGCCAATGCCAGAACCGAGGCTTCAAAAGACAAGTGGTATACCGCACTTGGGAAATACATGGCTTCCAAGGGATACCCAAGCCCTGACGATTGGTTCCAAACGAACCCGCAGAAAGTGCAGGATGCTTACCTCAAGATGTATGGAGAAGCCGAAGCCCGCATGGCGGCGACAACCAGGAAGATGACCGACAAAGACATCCTGAAGATGCGTATCGAGGGCATCCTTCCCGACGACATCATCTACTCCAAGAACAGGTTGAAATCCTGGAAAGACCTTACCATCGTCGATGAGAAAAACCCGTTCAAATTCAGGGATGCGATCAGTTTCAACATCGTAGCCCGTTCCGGCAGTACTGATCCTTCCCACTATGTGGCCTTGAAACTGGTTGGGCAGGATCCTATCTACATCAAAAGGGTCGAGGAACAGCTGAGTAAGACCAAAGAAGGACGCAGAGCACTTGAGAAGGCCAAAAAGTACGGTATCAAGCCGCTTCTTGCCTATATGACCGACGAGGAGCTTCAGCATATCACTTCCCAGACAGTCACTAATCTCTACAAGCAGTTGAAGTCTGGTAAGGGATTCTACAAGGTAAACGAACTCGAAGCCGCCGCCAAGGCCGGAGCGGCGAACAAAGAGTGGTACGGGAAGCAGACTCTTGGCCTCCAGTATCTCTTCGGTGAGGAGGAGTATCGACTCTTCGAGATGTTCGCCAAAGAGGCAGGGGCTTTGTCAGGCCAAAATGAGGTTGGTAGAAACACCTTCGATGCGGTACAGTTTTGGTACAACTGGACGAAACTCGGTAAGCCTCTCGATGACAAAGTAGTCTTCAAGCTCCTCAACGATGCCGGGGCTATGGCTTCAAGACAAGATGCTAAGCGCATTGTCCAATATATCAAAGAAGGGGTGAAGTACGGAAAGAGTCTCAAAGTGCCGAATTTCACAAATAACCTTCTCGGGGATCAGACCAAGTTCACCAACGATACCCATGTGGGCCGGATGAAAGGTATGAACGAGGCCGATGCTGGTAAAACCAGGAATCTTGCCGACACACTGATGGCCCGTATCGTAGCCGACAAACTTACCCAAAAATCAGGTATGCTCTGGTCTACTGCAGATGTGCAGGCGGCGGCCTGGGTGTATTCCAAATCGGTCAGCGACCTGTTAAAGAAAAACCCGAAACTGCTTAATAAGCTGATCTCCAATAAAGAGTATGGGAAGATCGTCCAGTATATGGACAAGGAAGGCGAAGGGTTCATCGACAACATTATCCGAAACAAGACCCTTCAAAAACTTTTGAAAGCCACAGGAGTCAAAGATGAAAACATTAGAAAAGCAGGTGATGTCGTTGCTCGTCTCAATGCGAGAGGAGTCGAGGCTAAAAGGAGACTACCTCTCACGGATGCTGACAGGAAAGCCCTTGACAAAGTCACCAAACGGATCGTCTCGACGAACAAAAGGGTCGGCAAAGAAGCGGAAAAAGTAAGGGCTAAATGGTATATCGAACCGAATAAAAGCCCTGTTCATCGCTTCTTCGTCAACCCCTCTGCGGCGGAGAAGACCCGAGAGGTCGCCTATGTCGGAGGCAAGCCTGTCCGGCTCCTGGAGAACGACGCTGTCATAAACCTGACCCCCGTAGGAGGCATTACAAACGAAGAGTTCATCAGACACAGCCAGCGGTATGTCAACGAACTAAAGCGGCTGGCCCGCAAACATGGAGTGAAGATCAAAGGGGGCGTCGCCCAGGCCGACGGGCTCTTTGAAGGCACAGCTGAGAAGTCGCTTCAGTTCGTAGTCCGTGGAGACGAGCAGAATGTCAAACGCTTCGTTTCGGAGTACGGGAAAAAGTATGGGCAATGGAGCGTTCACATCGGCAAGCTTGGAAAAAGCCCGCTGTCGGTGGACATCAAGGTTCCGAAAGGCGCAAACAAGAAGATCCATGAACTGCTCAAGAAGCATGGGTTTGCCGGGGCCACCTACGATAACGGGGTGCTTCGGCTCGACTTCATTAAAGAGTACAGCCCCAACTACAAGAACCCGGCGCAGGTCAAGAAAGAGTACAAGCAATTCCTTTCCGAAGCCAAGGCTCTTGCGGCAGAGATGGGGGCCAAAGCAGAGCTGAAAAACATCGAGGTGACACCGATCTTCAACAAGAAATTCGTCACCGACAAAAACCTCGAGATCTATGACAAATACATCAAGCTCCATCCTGCGACTCTCGGAGCGATGCTTGGTTTCGAGGTCTATCAGGATAAGGATGGGAAATATCATTTCAGCTACGACCCGGTCAAAGGAGCTCTTGGAGCTATCGGAGGCGCACTGTACGCTTCGGCTGGGGGTCGGCTCACTCTCAAAGAGTTCAAGGCCCTTATGGGCTGGTTGAAACAACAGGGCAGGCTCCATCTCACAAACACCCATAAATTGGTCACCGACATCAAAATGGTAAAATACTACCAAGCGGCGGCCCAAACTGCCCGTAACGCCCAAGGAGAAAATGAATGATAGAGAAGCCTTTGACCATCCGGCAAAAAGAAGAGGTCGATCAACTCGCAGACCTCAACAATATGTTTGTCGAAGCATGGACGCACAACCAGATCTACAAAGATAACGCTCTGAAAGCGAGAAACTTCTACGACGGTTACCAGTGGAGCGAAGACGAGCTTCGGGTTTTGCGTGAACGAAAGCAACCTCCCGTCGTTTACAACCGGATCAAGCCCATCGTCAACACCATCATTTCTCTTCAAAAGGGTAACCGGGCGGAGATTAGCTTCAAACCTTACGATGTGAGCGAGCACGATTTCATGGCGGCAAAGATGTTCACTACTATTGGAAAGCATGACAACCGCATTGCCAAGTACAGCTACTACGAGTCCCGGGCTTTCAAGGACTATGTCATCACCGGGCGAGGGGCCATCCAGGCTTATTACGACAATGAAAAGAAGCGACTCGCCTACGACTACATCGACTTCCGAGATTTCTATGTAGACCCTAGTTCGAAGGTGGACTCCCTCGAGGATGCAGACCATGTCCATATCGCTACCTACATCGACGAGGTCGACCTGAAACTCCTTTACGGGGCCGATACAAGCGACATCGTTATCGGCAATACGGGGATCGACGAAAGTGAGATGCCTGCCATCGAGGCCGGGGTGAACGACAAAGTCCGCCTCGTGCAGAGCTGGGTCAGGGTGCCCGTCCGTGACGAGCAGACAGGGGAGTATCGCAACGAGTACGACTGCTTCATCTGGGTAGACGGTAAGATCCTTAAGTATTACCAGAACCCCTACCCTTCGATGGGCCGCTTCCCAGTCGTTCAGATGACACTCTACCGTGACCTCGACAACCACCCTTATGGTATCGTCCGGGATCTGATCGACCCGCAAAGGGTTCTCAACCATACCCGCTCCAAGGCGAGCCACATCCTCAACACCCGCAAGTTCGTCTATCGGGAAGGAGCCTTCAACGGGGCCGAGAGGGAGCTTGCCGAAAGACTCAACCAGCCAAATTCCCTGATCCCCCTGGAGGGCGGAGCGCAAGACCTCGCTGACATCACCCCCAAGAACGACATTCAGGCACTGCTTGCCATGATGGAGCAGTCACAGGCCCAGATTCCTGATATTGCCGGGGTAGGCGAAGAGGTCTCGGCAATGAACGACAAGAGCCTGTCGGGCCGGGCCATCGCTCTGCGCCAGCAAAGCGGGCTCACCCGATTGACAGAAGTTTTCGATGGTCTGCAAAGGTTCCGTGAGGCTGTGGGCCGTTGTATGATCGGCATTATCCGTGATTACTACGACTACGACCGCCTTGCACGACTCATCACTCAGGGAGGCGACGAAGAGGCCGAGCAGATTGATGTGACCAAGGTGTGGGAGTTCATCAACAAGGATTCCATTGTCGAGTTCGACATCATTACAGGAACCGACCCTGTTACCCTTACCCAACAGACCGAAGCCTACCAGAACCTGCTCCAGATCTTCGCTCTCAACCCGCAAGCAATTCCGGTCGAGGCTCTGGTACAGTTCTCGAACATGAGCAACAAGCATGAGATCCTACAGCTTATGCAACAGACCAACCAGCAGGTACAGCAGATGCAACAGATGCAGATGGCTCTCGAACAGCAGAAGGAGCTGATCCAGCAGTTGCAGAAGAAGCTCGAAGAGAAAGACCAAACCATTGTCAAGCTGTTACAGAAGGCAAGCCAGCAGTTTGCCAATCAGGCATAATCCTGTGCTATAATTGTCGTACAAAACCTCGAAGGAGAGATAGATGGCGAAGAACCAACTCAACCCAGAAGAACTGGAGATGGAAGAACTTGAAGATGTGCTTGCAAGCGCAGACTTGGATGAACTCGATGATGAAGAGTTCGAAAACGACGCAGAAACCGGAGAGGAAGACTCCGAGGGGGAAGAGCAGGTAGAGGACGAGTCCGAAGAAGAAACTGAAACCGAAGAAGATGAACCGTCAGAAGACGAGATTGAGGAAATCCTGAAATCCCTCGACATTGAAACCGAGGACAAAGAGGGACAGACCACCGAGGAAGGTGAGGAAGATAAGGAACCGGAGCTAACGGAAGAGGAGGAGGATCTCCTTTCCAAGCTTCTGGAAAACCCGGAAGAGGTCATCGACACTCTGGTCGAAAAAAAGCTCGAAGAGAAGCTGAAGTCCATCGAACAGCAACAGCGTGAAATGGACGAGAAGTGGAACAAGTTTCTGGAGCAGTCTGAAGAGGTGAGTCAGGTTTTCCCTGACTTCAACGATACTATGAACGAGGGGGTACTCGAGAAGCTCGCAAATGACCCCAAGAATGCCGCAATCGTTCTCGAAGCCGAGAACATTGCAGAGGCCGCTTACTATTACGCCAAGTTCGGCACCCCGGTTCCTTCCGCCAAACAGCTCAAGGAACTGATGTCGAGCGAGGAGACCCCGAGCAAAGAGGAGAAAGAGGGCAAAGAAGCCCCTGTACCTCCCAAAGGCAAAGCGGCAGGGGTTACGGACGATGAAAACCTTGTCCCTGAGACTCTCGACATTGCCGACCTCGATTTCTAAACCATAGGAGAAAGAAATGGCACAAACTGTAATCCGCCACGATGATGCGTTGGCGATCCGACAATGGGACAAGAAGGTAATCCTTGCGGCTCGCAAGGCGACTTTCTTCGATCAGCTCAAGTCCGTGGACACGAGCAACAAGAAAGTCCAGAAAATGGTAGAAAGCTACGAGCGCAAAGGTATGACCGTTCTGACCGACAGCAACGGGTTCATGCAGTCCAAGACCCTCGGCGCAGGAGAAGGCCGTGAAGCCATCTTCCCTCTGCAAGTGCATAACGAAGAGGATGCGTGGGTCACTGGCGACAACCTGCTCGAAGGTCACGAAAAGAACCTGAAATTCGCAGACCAAGCGGTCACTTGGGATGTCTACAAGATCGGTGTCAACCGAGGTGGTACACGAACCAAGTACGAAACCGCACTCGATCTGGTCAAAGCGATGCACACTCAGGTCAAGATTGATGTGACCGAGAAGTTGGATGCCATGCGCTTTGCGGCCCTGAAACCCACCGCCGCTCAGAATGTTCTGACCACCAGCGGCACCACTATCCGTGAGCGTATCGGTCAGGTTGTAGATGCCGCCCAGACTGGTAAAGGCATCGAGGCTACTGGTCACATCATCAAGCCCGTCTATATCGGCGGTGAGCCCTATTACGTGCTCGGCATGAGCGTCAACGATGCCCGCAAGTGGGTCAACAGCGCAGACTACCTCGAGTCTCAGCGTCTTGCCAACATCCGTGGTAACCGCAACCCGGTCTTCACTGGCGCACTGGGAACCATCGAAAATGTCATCCTGATGAAGCACCCCCGCTTCGAAGACGGCAAATCCATCCTGATGGGCGGACAAGCTCTGCTCGAATTGTGGGGCGGAGACAAGCTGAAGCAGGTCGTCGGTTACGGTAAATACGGTTCCGAAGAGAGCATGAGCCTCGGTGTCTTCCTGTACTACGGTATCGAAGGTGCCAAGTTCAGCGACGGTCTCGTCTTCGGCACCCTGCAAGCCAATGTCATTCCCTAAGAGGTGACTGATGGCTCAGGCTAAAACGAAGCTGATGGTGGTAACTCTTGGCGAGGGCGAGGCTATGACCGTGCCTCTCGCCAACGGGGAGTTCAAGAAGGCGGTCAAGGGCGACATCGTAGAAGTCGCAGGAGACTACGAAAACGCATATCTCGAGCCCTACAAGGGCCGTGGTAAGGCACAGGCTGAAAAGCAAGAAGGAGATAAGTAATGTCGAAGTTTGTCGATTATCAGAAAGTCCGGGCATTCCATGTCAAGGTAACCCCGGAAGCTCAGGGAGCTGGCAACGAAGTCGTTATTGACATTCCCGCAGGTTCCATCGTCTCGGTGAAGGCGGCTGTCGCTACGGTTTTCGACGGAACCAGCCCCACGATCACCGTAGCCGACACTACCGGACGTACCTATGTCAACGCCGCCGATGCTGCTACTGTCGGCATTAAAGGTTCCGCTGACGGATACCTTAAAGCTGACGGATCTGTCACCGTGTCTATCGGAGGTTCCGGTTCTACTGCTGGCGAGGCCTATGTGCAGGTCGTCTACACCAACGAGGAACTGTCCGACGGTACCTGGAGCAACGACGGCTAATCCGCCTCTTTGAGGCAGACGGCGAGGGCTTAGGCTCTCGCTTTTTCATTATAAAGGACTGGTGCAATGGCTGAATGGAACTTAAAAGATATTCTGGACAGCGGCGCAGTAGACCAGTCCATCGTAGATGCTGTAAAACGCCTCAAACTCGCCATAGAGGATATCCAAAACCTCCAAGCCGAGCTTGATGCAAAACTTTCTCAAATTTACACAAGCGGAGCGATAACCGGAGACGGTACGCAAAGCAATCCTCTCACCGTCAACCTTCCTTCCACTATCGGAGATATGAAAAAAGCTGACTACGATACTAATGACAACGGTGTCGTGGACAATGCCGAGAGGCTTGGCGGCAAGCTCCCAGACGAGTATGCTTCCAAAGCCCACCAGCACCTCTCCGCCGATGTGACTGATTTCGAAGAGTCGGTTCGCCGAGTGAACTATGTCGAAGAGGCTTACAATGCCCGTCACAATCACCCGAACAAAGCCCTTCTCGATTCTCTCACGAATAGCGGAGACGGGTCCCAATATCTCGGTGATGACGGAAACTATCACCCTGTGCCTGAAGGCGGAGGTGGGGGTGATATGTTTATGGTGGTTTACGATGTTAATGGAGACGGGATAGTTGACAATTCAGAAAGACTCGGGGGCAAATTGCCGAGCGAGTTCGCCTCGGCGACCCATTCCCACACACTTTCGGATATTACAGATTTCAAAGTCTATGTGGATGGCACGACTATCGCCGGAGACGGAACGCCCGGTAACCCTCTTAGAGTTATAGGAGGGGTCGGAGATAATACGATTGACGGGAACGACAACAGCACTACTTTGGACGGCGGAAACGCTACTGATACAGGATCAGAAACAATAGATGGAGGAACA
>Ga0256843_1000301_pt1 | contig 42725 bp, 44 predicted proteins | sample AlvinellametaG_FD_191572 | JGI IMG/M metagenome (GOLD analysis project Ga0256843, IMG submission 191572) | Pompeii worm associated microbial communities from hydrothermal vent at the East Pacific Rise, Pacific Ocean - Alvinella | ecosystem: Host-associated > Annelida > Integument > Unclassified ...
AGAGCTGTCAGCGAAAAAGGAGTAAGTATCCACCTGGCTTGTAAAGCCTTCCGTATTAGTGAATCCTGTTACCGCTATAAAGCCAAACTGAATCAAGAGAACGAAGTCATTGCCGATTGGCTGATCCATCTGACCACGACGCACAGGAACTGGGGCTTTGGCCTCTGTTTTCTTTACCTGCGCAATGTCAAAGGCTTTGGGTGGAACCACAAACGGGTCTATCGGATCTACCGGGAGTTGGAGCTCAATCTGCGTATCAAACCCAAACGACGAATCAAACGCAACAGGCCTGAAGCCTTGAGTTGTGCTTTAAAGCCCAACGAAGTCTGGTCGATGGATTTTATGCACGATAGTTCGGTGCCGATGATCTGAGACGCCTCTTTAATCCTGCGGGTGATGCGTCTGTCTTCCGCGCTGGGAAAGCACTGGTCGCTGGGGTGGTTGTGGGCGATGACGATGCCGCCAGCACGGTCGGTGACGGCATCGGCGAAGATTTCGCGAGGGTGGACGTTAGTTTGGTTGAGGGTGCTGACAGTACGGCATGTGCTCGCAGTTTTTCAGCGCGGCGGGGCCTTTGGCCTTTAGCTTCTCTCTGGGGCGGTCCTTTTCGTAAAGCTCTTCGAGGCGTTTCATTCTATATCCTCATTCATTTTCAAAATCAAGTATCAACGACACCATCGCTTCGACTTTTATCATCTCTTGAGGCGTGAGGGAGGCCAGTTTTTCCGAAAGGATGCGCCGCCTATCGATAGCGCGAATCTGATCGCATAGCAGGTCGGAATCATGTTCGAGTTTCTCCCGTTTTTCAATACGCAATCGCAGCGGTTCGGCGTCGTCGATCAGTTTGGTGCTTAGAGGCAATATAACGACCGTCGTGTGTCCCACTTTTGTAAGCAGATCAGACTGCAACACCAAAACGGGCCGCACTTTGCCGGGTTCCGCCCCTCGGGCGGGGTTGAGTCGTGCCAGGTAGATGCCGCCTCTTTCAATCATCTTCCAGCCCATCCAGTAGTGTCGTTTCAAACTCTTCTGTCAATTTGGTATTCGATTCTCGAACCTTCAAGGATGCCTCTTTGAAGCGGTTTTTGAGCCGTTGGCGTTGAATGTGCTTTTCGTATTCGGAGACCGCCCTGCGGATCAGCTCGCTTTTTGTCAAGTGAAGCTCTTTGGCCAACACGGTCAGTTTTTCAAAAAAGTTCTCGTCCGTTTTGAGGGTCACGGTTTTCATTTCTGCTCCTACTTACTTTGGTAATACCATTATACTACATTTGATAACTCATCGTGATGGGTTCTTTTAAAGCCCTCTTTCGATAAAATCGCACCAACTTAAAGATGCAACCCAAAGGCACTTCATGAGCGAACGCAAAAAAGACTTTTTACGTAAAATTGTCGAAGAGGACTTACAAAAGGGCAAGTACAAAGAGGTCGTCACCCGCTTTCCGCCCGAGCCCAACGGCTATCCGCACATCGGCCACGCCAAGTCGATTTCGCTCAATTTCGGCGTCGCCAGGGATTTTGGCGGGCGGTGTAATCTACGTATGGACGACACCAACCCCGAAACGGAAGATCAAAAGTATGTCGAAGCGATCAAAGACGCCGTACGGTGGCTGGGCTTTACGTGGGACGGCGAGGTGCGCTATACCTCCGATTACTTCCAACAGCTCTACGACTATGCGGTGAAGCTTATTAAAATGGGCAAAGCCTACGTGGACAGTATTGACGAAGAGACGATGCGTGAGTTTAGAGGCACCGTCACCGAGCCCGGACGGCGAAGCGAGTTTGCCGAGCGAAGTGTGGAAGAGAATCTTGACCTGCTTGATCGGATGCGAAAAGGCGAGTTTGCCGAGGGCGAGCACGTGCTTAGAGCCAAGATCGACATGGCCTCGCCCAACATGAAGATGCGCGATCCTCTGCTCTATCGCATTCGCCGCACGCCCCACTACCGCACCGGCACCGAGTGGGCCATCTACCCGATGTACGATTTCGCCCACTGTCTTAGCGATTACATCGAAGGGGTTACCCACTCCTTTTGTACCCTGGAGTTTGAAAACAACCGAGAGCTCTACGACTGGATTTTGGAAACCCTAAAAGTCACCCCCCCGCGCCCCTATCAGTACGAGTTTGCCAGACTCAATCTCAGCTACACCGTCATGAGCAAGCGCAAGCTTTTGGAGCTGGTGCAAAAAAGAATCGTCAGCGGCTGGGACGATCCGCGTATGCCCACCATCGCGGGGTATCGCCGCAGGGGCTATACGCCCGAATCGATTCTCACCTTTTGCGAGCAGATCGGCGTAGCCAAGGCCAATTCGGTGGTGGACGTGGCGCAACTTGAGTTTTGTATCCGCGACGATCTGAACCCCAAAGTCCCCCGGGTCATGTGCGTGGTGGAGCCTTTGAAAGTAACGATTGAGAACTACGAGGGCGACGTGGAGTGGCTGGATGCTCCTTATTACCCCCACGATGTGCCCAAAGAGGGAAGCCGCAAACTTCCTTTCGGCAAACACATCTACATCGACCGCAAGGATTTCGAGGAAAACCCGCCCAAAGGGTACCACCGCCTCACCCCCGATCAACCCGTGCGCTTGCGCTACGCCTATATCATTCGCTGTAAGGAGGTGATTAAAAACGATAAGGGCGAAGTGGTAGAAATTATCGCCGAGTATTATCCCGACTCCAAAAGCGGGCAGGATCGTAGTGGCATCAAGGTTAAAAGCGCCATCCACTGGGTGGAAGCGGGTCATGCCAAAAAAGTGGAACTGCGGCTTTATGACAGGCTCTATCGGGTCGAGCAGCCCGAAAGCATCGACGACATCAACCCCGATTCGCTGAAAATCATAAAAAACGCCCTGATCGAGCCCGCCGTCATTAACGAAAAGCCCGACGAGCGCTATCAGTTTGAAAGGGAGGGCTACTTTTACGCCGATCCGGTGGATTATACCGACGACGCGCCGGTGTTTAACCGCATTGTGACTCTCAAAGACTCCTGGGCCAAAAAACAGCAAAAGCAAAAACCCCAACCCAAACCGGCTGCCAAGCCCGCCAAGGCCAAGCCCCAGGGCGACAAACTGCCGCCGATGGATGGGGCGCAAAAGGCGCGTTTTGAGGGCTACAAAGCCTTGGGACTGCGTGAAGAGATGGCCGCGACACTGGCGCGCGATAATGCGCTGGCAAGCTTTTTTGAAAAGGCACGCGAAGCGGGCGGCAGTGTGGAGACGGTGGCAAAACTTGTGACCAACGAAGTGGCCAGGGAACTGAAAAAAGAGGCCGCCCTCTCCTTCGGCCCCGAGCAGATCGCCAAACTGACCCAATTGCTAGACAAAGGCGACATCTCCACCCGCGCGGCCAAAGAAGTCTTTGAGGCGATGGCGCAAAGCGGCGAAGATCCCGAAACGATTGTCGAGCAAAAAGGGCTTCGCCAAATCAGCGATCCCGAAGCGCTGAGGCCCATCATCGAAGAAATTATCGCCCAAAACCCCCAAAACGTGGCCAAATACAAAGAGGGCAACGAAAAGCTCTTTGGCTTTTTCGTAGGCCAGGTGATGCAAAAAACCCAGGGCAAGGCCGATCCGAAGATTGCCAACCTGCTGGTAAAAGAGCTTTTAAAGGCATGAGCCGCGTCACGATTCTTTTTGACAACTTCCCCAACACGGATGGCTACCCCACACTGTGGGGTTTTAGCGCTTTGGTGCAAACCCCGCACGCCACCCTGCTTTTTGACACCGGCTCCAACGGGCGCATACTCATGCAAAACATTGCCAAACTCGGCATCAACCTAAAGGCGATAGACGGCCTTTTTATCTCTCATCCCCACTGGGATCATATCGGCGGCATTGACAGCGTTTTGGAGGCCAACCCCCGGCTGAACCTCTTCTTGCCCCACTCCCTCTCCCCCCTTTATATTCGAGACCTCAAACGCCTAAGTGGAGGCGTGACGGTAGTAAAAGAGTCGCCGACGAAGCTGGGGCCAAACTTCTACTCCACCGGGGTGACGGGAGAGCCGGGCGAACACGCCGCCGTTTTTGACTTAGGCGAAGAGATATTGGTCATAACCGGTTGCGCCCATCCGGGCATTGAGAGCGTTGTCCAAAAGGCGTTGGAGATTACCGGCAAACCGGTGGGCCTGCTGGTAGGCGGGTTTCACCTACTGCGCGCGAACGACACAACCGTCCGCCAAACCGCCTTGCGCCTTCAACAACTCGGCATCCGGCGCCTTTGCCCCACCCACTGCACCGGCGAATCGGCTGATGAGATTTTTGCCGAGATCTTCGGCGCGGGCCATGAAGCGGGCGGCGTGGGGCGGGAGATTTTGTTATGAGTCCGCAAAAGCCCAAACGCTTCAAAGCCTCCCTCAAGAAGGCGAGCCTCCAGTTTCTTGGACTCATGCCCATGATCCTCTCGGTCGTGGGGCTTATTGGCCTCTTTCAAGGCTTTGTGAGCCAAGAGGCGCTGGCTTCGCTTTTTACCGGAAACCCGTGGATCGACACCCTCATCGGCACCCTGGCCGGCGCCGTGGCGGTGGGTCAGGCGATGGTCAGCTACATTTTGGGCGGCGAACTGCTGGAACAGGGTATTTCGCTCTACGCCGTCACCGCTTTTGTGCTGGCGTGGGTAACCCTGGGGCTGGTGCAGTTACCGCTGGAGGCTGAAGTGTTGGGACTGCGCTTTACCGTCTGGCGCAACCTGCTGGCCCTGCTCTTTACCATCCTCACCGCCGTGGCCACGGTGGCGACGCTGGAGCTTTTGTCGTGAGCATCAGGTTTAGAGGCCTCAAACTTCTCGGTTTTGTCACAAGCGCTTATCTTTTGGGCGCCTGGATAGAGCCGGACAAAACGGCCCACGCTTTCATGGCCGGGGCCAAAATCTTTGGCGAGCTGTTGCTCATCTTTCCCCTTATTATCCTTATAACCGCCCTCATCGACTACCGTTTCGACGCCAAAACCTTCGCCCGCCACCTGGGGGAGGAGTCCGGGGCAAAGGGGTGGGCGCTGGCGCTGGGGGCCGGGGTGCTCAGCCACGGGCCCATGTACGCCTGGTACCCCATGTTTGAAGAGATCCGCGCCCACGGCGTACGCTACGGCCTGATGGCCGCATTCTTTTACGCCCGTTCCATCAAGATTCCCATGCTTCCTATTATGGTAGACTACTTCGGCGTCTCCTTTACCGCCATTCTTACCCTCTACATTCTGCTGGCCGCCTGGGCACAGGGGTGGATCATCGAGAGGTTTTGCGGTCAATGCGACGGGGAGTTTAAGGGCAAAAGTTAATCAATAGAATTTATATACGACATAAGCCAAACCCGTATAATCAAAACCAAAAACCCCAAAAGGATACAACCATGAAACAACTCAAAATCGTTACCGTCAGCCTCTTAAGCGCCACGCTTCTGCTGGCCGGACAGGGGCAGGGACACCACAAGGGCCAAAAGGGCGACAAAGCCTATAAAAAGGCGGTAAAAATTGGAAACAAAGCCAGCAAAAAACTGCTTAAAACCCTGGGCGGCAACCTCAAAAAGCACATGAAAGCGGGCGGCCCCGCCGACGCCCTGGCCTTCTGTGCCGCCAACGCCGCCGACCTGACGGCCAAGGTAGACCGTGAGCTGGGTAAAAAGGTAACCATCAAGCGCATCACCCTCAAACCCCGCAACCCGGCCAACGAGGCAAAAGGGGAGGAGAAAGCCATTCTCAAAGCTTTGGAAACCCTTAATTACAACGGTGTCAAACTGCCCAAACACCTGGTACAAAAGACCGCGTCGGGCTACCGCTACTACAAGCCGCTTGTGATTAAAAAGCAAGTCTGCCTCAAGTGCCACGGCCCCAACATCGCCCCCAAGCTCAAGGCGGTGATTGACAAGCACTACCCCACCGACAAGGCCCGCGGCTACAAAATGGGCGACCTGCGCGGCGCCATTGTGGTTGACATTCAAAAATAAGCCGGGGCGGCCTTTGCCGCTCCAAGCTTCAAAAATCCCCTGTAAAAGCTTCATATGAAAGAATATAAACAAGAAGATTCCAAGGTCGAGGTCACCGGCCTTGAGGCCCGTTACTACGACCTGCTGATGAATATTGTCACCCTGGGACGCTACCCGTCGTTTATCCGCCAGGCGATTGCCGATTTGCACCTCAAACCGGGCGAAAAGGTGCTGGATTTTGGCGCGGGCACCGGGCGCAACGCCCTGTTGATGGCGCCCTATGTGGGCGAGTGCGGCCACATTACGGGGTTGGAGATCGGGGAGGAGATGAAAGCGCAGTTTGCCCGCAAGACAGCGGGGCATGAGAATATCTCTTTGCTGGATCGGCGCATTGACGAACCGCTCCCTTTTGAGGGGAGTTTTGACGTGGTTTTTATCTCTTTTGTCCTGCACGGGTTTGTGCAAGCCAAACGCGAAGCCATCATCCAAAACGCCCACAAGGCCCTCAAACCGGGCGGCCGCTTCGCCATTCTTGATTACGCCAACTTTGACGTAGACCAGGCCCCCTGGTATGTGCGTTTTGGCATCCGCAAAGCCGAGTGCCCGTTGGCCGAAGATTTCATCAACCGTGACACCGAGGCGATGTTACGCCCCTACGGATTTGCGCGTTTTGAGGCCTCCTTCTATTTCGGCGGCCACCTGCGTCTGCTAAAAGCCTACAAGGCGTAAGCGTGCGAAGAGGGTGGGCTTTATTGCTTCCGGCCCTGCTGGGAGCCCAAACGCTCAAAATCGCCACCTACAACGTCGAAAACCTTTTTGATCTTCGCAAAGATGGCACTGAATACACCGAATATATCCCCAACACCGGCTACGGCTGGAACAAGCAGACCTTCCGGGCCAAAATCCGCAATATCGCCCAGGTCATCTGCGACCTTAAGCCCGATATTATCGGCTTGCAGGAGATTGAGAGCGACCGGGCCCTCAAAGCCTTGCAAAACGGGGTCAAAGCCTGCGGCCACCCCATGCCCTACCGGCTTATTGCCGACACCAAGCCCACCCCCGTCAAAACCGCCCTTCTTTCGCGTTTTCCCGTTCTAAAACGCCGTGAAATCGACCCCGACGGCACCCTCAAAACCCGCAACATATTGGAAGCCACCCTAAATGTAAAGGGCCGACCGCTTACGGTCTTTGTCAACCACTGGAAATCCCGAAGCGGGCCCGAAAGCAGGCGCATTGTCAGCGCCAAGGCCCTTATGCGGCGTTTGCGCGCGCTTGCGAAGAAAACCGATTACATCGTGTTGGGAGATTTCAACAGCGACTGGCAGGAGTGGCGTACCCTGCCCGACTCCGTGCGCCTCAATGACACCGACGGTCTTACGGGCATCAACCATATTCTGCAAACCGTCGTTGACAATCAGCCGGTCACCAAACGCGCCATTCATCCCCCCGAGCATTACGATCTTTGGTTCGACCTGCCGCCCCAGCGCAGATGGAGCCACAACTTCTACGGCCACAAAACGGCGCTTGACCATATCCTTCTGCCCGCCTCTTTGTTTGACAAACAGGGCATCAACTACAAAGACAAAAGTTTCAAGGTTTTCAAACCCCGCTACCTTTTTACCCCCAAAGGGGCCATTTTCCGCTGGCAAAGGGCCAAACACCGGCGGGGCAAACACCTGGGCAAAGGCTACTCCGACCACCTGCCCATCTACGCCCTTTTTACAACCGCCCCCTACCGCCCCAAACAAAAAAAGAGCCACGCGCCTCTTACGGCGCCAAAACCCACGTCGCTTCAAACCCTGCACATCGCCGATCTTTACACCCGACCCGTAGGCTGGGTGAATATTACCATCCCCAAAGCGGTCGTCATCTACAAAAAGGGACGGGTCGCCATCATCAAAGAGCCGAAGGGACGGGGGATACTAGTCTATAAAGATATCAAAAGGCTCAAAAAAGGGCACGCTTATACTTTGCAAATTCGCAAGCTCTACGACTACAAGGGGCTAAGGGAGATTACCCGCCTGCGGGTTGAAAAAGATCTGGGCCCCACGGCTATTGCGCCTCTGCTTACCCAAAGCGACACCCTCCGCCCCAACGAGGTGGTGGCATCCATTGGCGGCATCTACCGCCGAGGCTACCTCTACTACGGTAAGGGGAAAAAGATCAAACTTTACGTCAAAGACAAACGCAAAAGGCCGCGCAACGGCACGCACGTAATCTTGAAAAATGTGAGGGTTTCGACCTACCGCCATAGGCTGGAACTGGTACTGGAGTAGCGATTGTTTGGTATAATTGATCCGTTTTATTTGTCTCATAAGGGAAAATGATGGGAAACGTGGAACTTGGAACCATTTTTGTGGTGGCACTGCTTGGATCGGTGGGGCACTGCATCGGGATGTGCGGCGGCTTCGTGTTGGCCTACACCGCCGCCAAGGTCGATGAGCGCTGGAGCAAAACCCGCCAGATAATCGCCCACCTGCTCTACTCGCTTGGCAGGGTAAGCAGTTATATGGTGATTGGGGCGATTTTCGGGTTTTTGGGGCAGAAAGTCGGCTTTAGCATGAGCGCCAAGGGGACGCTTTTTATGATGGTGGGTATTTTGATGGTGCTGATCGGCCTCTCTTTGGTGGGCAAGATCAAGTTTCTTAACTCCATTGAGTCCTCCATTGCGCAAAGCGGATGGTTCGGACGTCTCTTTCGGGCCGTCATCCACAGCAAAGACCTGCCAAGCTTCTACTGGATGGGGATGCTTAACGGCTTTATCCCCTGCGGCCTGGTCTACTTTTTCGCTACCGCCGCCATTGTGGCGGGCTCCGCGCTCAAAGGGGCCATTGTGATGGCGGTCTTTGGCGTAGCGACCATTCCGGCCATGATGGGGGTGGGAATCTTCTCCTCGCTGATCAAAAGCTCATCCTACCGCCAGCTTGTCATCAAAATAGCCGCGGTGATCGTGATGCTGTTTGGCATCTTTACCGGCTACAAAGGCTACATCATGATCACCAGGCCCGAGGTGATCAAGGCGAAAATGCAAAAGATGCACGAAGAGCTGAAATTTATGCCCAAAGATAGTAAAGCGTCACCAGCCAAATCCCGACCGTCAAAACAATAGAGGCCATCACCATCGCCGCCCCCGCGTCTTTGGCCTGTTTGGCCAGGGGGTGATACTCTTTGGTCACCAGATCCACCACCCGCTCAACGGCGCTGTTGGCCAGCTCGGCGATCACCACCAAAAGAAGTGAAAGCCCCAAAACGGCCTTGGCCCACAACGGCAGGGCAAGAAAGGGCAAAAGCGCCCACACCGCCAAAAAGATCGTCATCTCGATTTTAAAGGAGGTCTCGTTTTTCAACACCTCCAAAAAACCCTCCAGCGCGTAGCGGGTATTTTTGAAAAAGGCGTATTTGGGCTGGTTTCTCATGGTCTGCTCTCCAGTGTCTGCCGGTAAAGGGCAATCCGCTTCTCCAGCCGGTCGGCCAGGTAGTCGGAGGTCTCTCCCAGCATCTGCAAAATCATCACGGCGTTTTCGAGGATGGTCTGAATCTTCTCTTTGGGCCAATCCTCGTCGGGCGGCAACATACTGCTGACGCGGTCGGCCAGTTTGGCCACGGCGATCTCTTCGGGCTGTTCAAGAATGCGAACCAGCGAATCGCGCAACTGCTCGCTTTCGGGCAGATCTTCGTTTTTGGTCATGGCCGCCACCCCCGCCGCCACCTTTTTGCCGAAATCTTTTTTGATAGCTTTAAGGCTTACATCGCTCTTTTCCACCACGTCGTGAAGCAAAGCGCACACCACGGCCAGGTCGGTGTCAAACACCTCACCGGCCATGCGGGCGGCCAGAATTTCGTAAGAGGCGGCCACCGGATGGGTGACATACGGATCGCCGAATTTGGTAACCTGTCCATAGTGAGCCCATGCTGTCAGGCGCAGGGCTTTGTGATAGAGATCGGTATTGGGTATCATAGAAAAAACTTTAATCTTTTGGCTTTCACGCGCTCCCGTCAAAAAATAAAGGGATGGGAGGGTAAGGTTTTAAAATGCGTAATTTTATCAAAAAAAGGACGACACCGTGATCAAACGACTAGAAGAGGCCCTGCGGGAGGCCGGGGAACTCTTTTTAAAAGGGTACCGCGCCCCCAAAGAGGTGCGCCACAAAGGCACGGTTGACCTGGTAACCCAGTACGATGTGGCCATAGAAGAGCGTTTAATCAAGCGTCTTGGCGAACTTTTTCCAAAATACCAAGTGGTGGGCGAAGAGAGCGGCGACGCCGAAAAGCGGCCCCAAAAGGCGATCTACCTCGACCCCATCGACGGCACCACCAACTTTGTGCATACCATCCCCTTTTGCGCCATCTCGCTGGGAGTTTGGGAAGAGAATACCCCGATTGCGGCGGCGGTTTACAACCCGGTGCTTGATGAGCTCTTTGTGGCCCAAAAAGGGGCCGGGGCTTTTCTAAACGGCCAACAACTGGCCGTCAGCGACACCGCCGACTTGCAACAAAGCCTCCTGGCCACCGGTTTTCCCTATACCAAGGTCAACAAGGGTCGCGACTACCGGTGGGTATTGCAGAGTATGGCAAATCTTTTGCCCCACACCCAGGATATTCGACGCCTGGGCTCGGCGGCGCTTGACCTTTGCTATGTCGCTCGCGGGATTTATGACGGCTTTTATGAGTGCAACCTCAAGCCGTGGGACGTGGCGGCGGGTATTTTGCTGGTGGAAGAAGCCGGCGGACGTGTCAGCGACTGGCGGGGAGAGCCCTACCGCCTGGGCGATCCGGTGATTGTCGCCTCCAACGGGAAAAACCATGATAAAATCATCCAAAAACTTGCCGATTACGAGGAGGCCTGATGCTACGACTCCCGCCCCAGGAGGCTGAACAGTTAACCTATCTCATCTCGCCCCACTATCCCTACCAGCGCATTATGCTCATCACCGACGGGGGCACCAACCTGCACGAGACACTCCATGATTTTACCGCCCAAAAAGGGTTTGAGCTCGAAATCCGCACCGTGGGCAGTGAGATAAACCTACCCAACCCCCACCCGGAGTGCAAAATATTGCCCATGCGCCTTGACGCGCCCCGCTACAACCGCCACGCCAAACAGTATGAAAATATCTTTGTCGCCCTCAAACCCACACAGTGGGAGACGCAAGCTAAGGAGGTTTTGCCCAAACTCCACGCCGCCGTCAAAAACGCCGGCACCCTGGCCCTGCTGATCCGCCGCGACGCGCTGATTCTACGACGCATTGACGCGCTCTTGGAAGAGGCCGATTACGTGGCGGTGGGCCATGTGGAGATTTTTGAGGCGTTTGACGTGGTAACGGCCAAAAAACTACACGGATGGGGGAGCAAATGAGCCAAAAACGCTACACACTCGAAGAGGCGATCACTTTTTATGAGCAAGAGCGCTACGAAGAGGCGCTTGAGGCGCTCAAACAACACCGCAAAAACATGACGGCCCAATATTTTCTGGGGATGCTCTTTTATGAAGGGTTTGGGGTCAAAAAAGATGAGGAAGAGGCGAAGCGGTGGTTCAAAAAATCGGCCCGCCAGGGGAGCCTGGACGCGGAGTATATGCTCTTATGCTGTGAAGGCAACACCACCAGCTGTTGCAAAGCCTGATCAGGCCTGAAAATAGCGCGGGGCCATCTCTTTGAGTTTTTCGTACACCTTTTGAAAATCGGTCCCGTAGACCCTTGTTTGGCCGATAGCGGTTATAAAGTTGGTATCTCTCTCAAATCGGGGCACCAGATGCAGGTGGATATGCTCGGCAATCCCGGCGCCGCCGGCTTTGCCCAGGTTCATCCCCACATTCACACCCTGGGCCCCAAATCCCTCTTTAAGCAGTCGCACCCCCTTTTGGGCCAGCTCGCTCATACGAAGCCATACATCCTTCTCAAGGGTTTCCAGGGCGTCGGTATGGGTATGGGGGATAATCATGAAATGGCCCGGCGTGTAGGGGTAGCGGTTCATGACGACAAAACAGGCTTCATCCCGTAAAAGCACATGGTGGGCCTCATCCAGCTCGGGGTGGGCGCTGATATGGCAAAAGACGCACCCTTCTATTTTCCCCTTTTCACTGTCGGTGATGTAAGCGGTGCGCCAGGGCGCGTAAAGATGCTCCACGCTTATGTCCTGAAACTCTCAAGGGTACGGTTAAGCTCCGCCGCGATCTTGGCGATGCGCTCGGCGACGGCGCGGGTCTTCTCGACGCTTTCGATATTGGCGGCGGAGGTGGATTTTACCGCGTCAATCTCTTTGAGAATCGATTGAATCTCCCTGCCCAACCGGTTGGAGACCTCCACGGTGCGGTGGCTGACGGTCTCAACCTCCTGCATAAAGTTGACCGCCTCTTCTATTTTGACATTGGTTTCATCGGCTGTTTGGGTGAGGGTCTCAATGAGTTCGGCGTTTTTGTTCATGGCGTTACTGCTTTCGGCGATCTCACCCACCATCATGCCGATGGTCGCGTCAATCTCCGCCAGGCTTTTTTGGGTCTGCTCCGCCAATTTGCGCACCTCGTCGGCCACGACGGCGAACCCCCTGCCGTGTTCCCCGGCGCGGGCCGCCTCAATGGCGGCGTTGAGCGCCAGCAGGTTGGTCTGGTCGGCGATTTCGGAGATAGCTCCCAGTACGCTTTTGGCCGAATCGGCGTTTTGGGTGAGCATATTGAGCCGATTGGCGATCTCCGTTCCCGATTCCGCCTGCCGGGAGATTTGGCCGATGAGTTTATCGATCTCATCCTGAACATTGGCAATGCGCTCCTTGGCGTTTTGCACATTCTCCAGGCTCTGCCGGGTACTCTCAACCGTCTCATTGAGGCGTTCTTCCATGGTTTTGCCGCTCTCAATGGTCTTATCAATCGCCTCCAAACCCAGCTGGGAGCGCTCTTTGACCTTGTCAGACTCCTGTACAAGCTCTTTGACCACTTCCACGTTCTGATGACTGGCCCCCTTGACATGGCTGACGGTACGATGCACTTTATCAATAAAGGCGTCTACCTGTTTGGCCACTTTGCCAATCTCATCCTCCTGCGTAAAATCGAGCCGTTTGGTCAGATCGCCGTCGCCTTCGGCGATCTCCTCCGCCCGCTCCTCCATTTTACGCAAAGGCTGAAAGATGTTGCGATTAAAAAAGAGCATAAACATGACAATGGCCGCCAGCGTCGCGCCGGCCAGCCCCATAATGATCTTGTATTTCATGGAAGCGATCTTGTCGTCACTGGCATCCAGTGAAACCTCCACATCCATCACCCCCAGAATATCACCCTCTTTGCTGGTCGCATGACACGATAGGCACTCGGCCGTGGCCCGCAAAGGTTTAAGCATTCGGACCTTATGCCCTTTCTCACGCTTTTCCAAGACTTTAATGCGACCTTTTTGAAAGACTTCCCGTACCATAGGATCACCGCTCTTTGGCTCTTTTTGCAGGCCAAACGCCTCACGGACGGCATCGGACTTCTCAATGTCGACATGATCGATTCCCTCAATCTTTTGAACCGCTTTAAGCGTCTCTTGCACCATGGCGGGGTCCCCGAAGTTCATACTGGTGCGTACCGCCACAAAAATGGAGTCGCTTAGGGTTTTCACACGCTCCTCCGCCGAGGCGCGCACGATTCTCTCAAAATGGGTAAAAAGGTAGAGCGTCAGCAGTGCCGACCCCACAATCATGGTTCCCAGTAACATCCACAAAAATTTCGCCCGTAACGTCTTTGGCATGATGCCCCCTTTAACGCAGTGTAAACTCTTCTTCGGCCGCTACAGCCGCCGCCTCCCCTTTGAGCGTCAGCTCCCCCTCTTGCAAAAAGCCCGCCTCTTTCAATCTTTTGGCCAACTTTTTGCCCTCTTTGAGCGTAAACACACGGTTGTGCTCCAGCATCAGCAAAATATCTCTCAACCCCTCGCCGGGCTCACGTTTTCGCATCGCCAGCAAAAGCACCTTCTCCTCAACCGTCACAATCTCCCTTTTTGTCTATGATTATATCAAAGAGCCTCTAATCGTCAGCCATCCCTTGCAAAAAGGTATCCACCACCTTTTGGGATAGATCGGCCAAATCGCCTCCGTTGTGTAGCCAATACTCCACATACCCGGTGGTAAAGGCGTTAAAAAGGTAGGCGGTTTTGAGTCCGTTTGGCTCTTTTAACCCTTTTGATCGGGCCAGTCGCTCAAAACAGTCGGCCAAAAAGGCGTAGATGGGCCGGGAGGCTTCAACCTGCCTGACATTGAGTTTGAGGAAAAAGAGCGGATCTCCCACCGCCGGATCCTCAATGGCCTTGCGCTTTTGACGAAATATTTCAAATTTAAGCGCCACAAAGCGCCGGAGCCTCTCTTCGGCCTCCTCTACCCCATCGCAACGCTTTAGCAAAGTTTGAAAAAAGAGGGCGATCTGGTGCCCGACATAGGCGTGATAAAGCGCCGTTTTGGAAGGATAGAGTTTATAGAGCGATCCGACCGAAATACCCAGGGCCCCGGCAATATCCTGCATTTTGACGGCCGAATACCCCTCCTTCTCAAAAAGGGGAGCCGCCGTCTCCAGTACCATCTGCCGTTTGGCGGCCGTTACCTTTTTACGCCATGCCGATCTCACCGGCCCGCTCCTTTTGGTTTTTTGCGTCTACTGATTGTAAATCAGATGTTCTTAATTGAGCGTTAGATACCATTTTGATGAATTTAATTCATTTTCAGGAATTCGTATGAATAAACGGATCGGCACGCTTATTATCATAGCCCTTATCGTGCTCTTTGCCTGGATGGGATTTGACTATCTGCACTACCGTAGCGTCAACGCCGTCAGCGACGCCGCGTTCATTAAGAGCGACCGCCTGGCCCTGCTGGCTTTCAAAGTGGACGGCAAGGTGGTGCGTATGCTCAAAGAGCCCAATGCCCCCGTCAAACAAGGCGACGTATTGGCCCGTATCGATCCCAAAGATTTTCTGCTCGCAAAAGAGCGCCTTGAGCATGAAAAGCGGGCACTTCAAAAGAGCATAGAGGCGCTAAAAATTCAGCACGGGCGCATCCAAACCACGCTCGCGCTTGACGCCCAGATAGCGCGTAAAGAGACCCAAAGCCTCCAGAGCAAAATGTCAGCTCTTGTCGCGCATATCGCCGCGGCCAAAGCCCGGGCCCAAACAGTGCACCGGGATGCCCTGCGCTATAAAAAACTGCTCGATCAATCGCTTATCGCCCCCGCCGACTATGAAAAAGTGTCCGCACAAGACAAAGCGGCGCAGGATGAGATCAGAGCGCTTAAACAAGAGCTTGCCGCCCTGCGGCAAATCGGCCAAAAGAGCCAAAAAGCGCTTGCGGTCAAAGAGGCCAACCGAAAAAAGGCCGAAGAACTGGCCAAAAAGATTCAATCCCAAAGCGAACGGCTAACAGCGCTAAGCAAATCCCTCGAAGAGGTTGACAATCAAATCGCCTATACCACCCTCAAAGCCCCTTTTGACGGCATTATCGCCAAAAAATTCATTGACGCGCCCAGGGTTGTGAGGGCGGGCACCCCCGTCTATGCCCTCACCGATCCCCAGGCGCTCTATTGCGAAGTACTGCTTTCTGAAAAGAAGATGGAAGGCGTGCATCCCGGTTGCAAGGCCCTCATCAAACCCGACGCCCTCAAAGGCAAAAAGATCGCGGGCACGGTCGAGTCCATCGCCCCCACCTCCGCCGCCACCTTCAGCCTGGTACCCAGGGACATCGCAAGCGGCGAATTCACCAAGCTTGATCAGCGCTTTGCCGTACGGATTCGACTTGAGAGCGTCAAAGGCCTTCGGGCGGGCATGGGCGCGACGGTGGCTATTAAGAGGGAAGAATGAGCCAAAGCACTACCCCCTCAGAACGCGCCCCGTGGGAGATCACCCCTTCCCAGCGCGCTCTGTATTCTGTCATCGTGATGACCGGGGCTTTCATGGCCATTTTGGACACCACGGTGGTGGATGTCATTGTCCCCAAGCTCACCGGGCCGCTCTCTACCGATATGTACGGGGTACAGTGGATCATCACCAGCTACATGGTGGCCGCGGCCATCGCCCTGCTGGGGACCGAGTGGCTTATTAAACGTTTTGGCGCCAAAGCGGTTTTTCTGGGCGGCGTGGCCCTCTTTACCGTCGCTTCTTTGGCCTGCGGCCTTTCGACAACCCTGGCGCAGATCATTCTCTTTCGCATCTTACAAGGTAGCGGCGAAGCGCTCATTATGGTCACCAGCCATATCATGATCTTTGGCTACTTTCCGCCCAGCCAGAAGGGGTTGGCCATGGGCATCTACGGCCTTGGCGTCAGTTTCGCCCCGGCGCTCGGCCCCACCATCGGCGGCTATCTGACCGAGTACTACAACTGGCGCATGGTCTTTTTTATCAACGTACCCGTGGGGCTTTTGCTTGTGATCGCCGGGCTTTTGTACCTGCCCAAAGAGCACCGCTTTCAAAAACTGCCTTTCAATCTTATCAGCTTCTTTTTCCTCGCACTCTCCACCGTCGCCCTGCTTATCATGCTCTCCAAAGGCCAACAGTTCGGATGGTTCAACAGCCGTCTCATCGGCGCGCTTTTATGTGTTACCGTCATCGCCTTTCTTTTTTATCTGCTTGCAGAACTTCACGGGCGCCATCAACTGATCGACTTTTCACTCTTTAAAAACAGCCTCTTTGCCAACGGCATCATGATCTACTTTTTCATCCTGGGCTTTTCAATGTACCAATATTTTTATCTTCTGCCGGTCTATTACGAGCACATCAAGCGCCTTCCCACCCTTGATGCCGGCATTGCCGTCTTCGCGTTTGCCGTCTTCATTGGGATCTTCTCCCCGGCGGCGGGCATACTCTCGGACAAAATCGGGGCCAAAAAAACCGTGGCGCTGGCCACGGCGGTCTATGTGACAGCTTCGCTCTTTTTGATGCCTCATCTTAACTACTACACTCCCCTGAGTCAGGCGATGCTTCTTACCATTCCTTTCGGCATCGGCATGGGACTCTTTTTCGCCCCCGTCACCGCCATGGTGATGCAAAACGCCCCGCAGGAAAAAGGGGAACTGGCTATTGTGCTGATGGACTATTTTCGCTTTGTCGGCGGCAGTTTCGGCACGGCGCTGGCTACCAACAACATGGAGTATTACAAAAACCTGGCCTTTTTGCGGATGGAGGAGTGGCAAAATCCCGACTATCTCAACGCCTATCTCTCACGCTTATCTGATACCCTCTTTATCGATCCGACCCGCGCCAAAGCGATATTTGAGGGGTATGAAACTTTCATGAGCGCCAACTACGGCTTTTACAACACCTTTATGCACGCCGCCTACTGGGGCGTTTTCGGCGCCCTGTTTGTGACAGCCCTTTTTATCAAGAACCCATTTTCCAGGAGCAACCCATGAGACGCGATCGGCTCATCATTTTACTGCTTGCCGCCGGGCTTTCGGCCCATGCCGAAAGTTATTCCCAAATATTACGGGCCCTGGATAAATCGGCCCTTATGCAAAGTCTCCGTGAAAATGAGCGTGCCGCCGCACTGCAAAGTCGCGCCGAGCGGGCCAAGACCCTGCCGCGACTCGATCTTGATTTCAGCGCCGCCCGGCTCAAAGAGACCCCGGTGATGTACCTGCACTTCCCCTCCCTGCCAACCCCCACCGATGCCCTGCCCATGGGAAGCGACACCCCTTTTAACGGATCGCTCAGGCTCAGTTACCCGCTCTTTACCGGCTACGCGCTCAGCGCCAAAATCAAAGAGAGTGAACTGGGAGAGGCCATCGCCCGGTTAAAACGACTTGACGCCAAACGCAACCTCTACCTGCAAACGGCGCGTCTTTATGGAGCCGTCACAGCCCAAAAAGCCGCTATCAAAGCCCAAAAAGCGGCGCTGAAAGCCATCAAAGCGGCGTACAAAAAGGCAAAGGGGCTTTACGAAACCGGTCTCATTCCGCCCTCCGAGCTCTACAATATCGAAGCCCAAACCTACCGTTTTGAAGCCGACCTGGCCGAGGCAAAAAGCCAAAAAGAGAGCCTTCTTAACCGTCTAAGCGCCCTGCTGGGACGACCGGTTGGAAAGATCGATCCCCTACCCAAAAACAAAACCCCGCTTTCTCTAAAAAAATTGTTGCGGGATGCGATAAATAACCGCGAAGACCTGGCGGCACTGCGACAAGAGGTCGCACGCTCCCAAAACGGCATTACTCTTGCCAAAAGCCGCCTCTATCCCACCGTTATCCTCACAGCGGCACTGGCCAGGCAGGGAGACTCCCCGGCCCTTGACGGCGACGGCTACACCAACGCCGACCTCAGCTATGTGGGCGGTACCGTATCGTGGAACCTCTTTCACGGCGGTAGCGACCGTTATACGATCGAAGCGGCCAGAGCGCAGGCCCTATCCCGGCAATGGCTTGTCAATGATTATGAAAACCGGATCAAAGCGGAGGTAAAAAACGCCTATTTGCGACTGAAGACCCTGCAAAAGAGAGTCGCAAGCGCCCAAAAAGAGAGAGTCGCCAGGGAGGCGTACTGGCGCTTGACGAAAGGGCGGTTTGAAAACCGCCTCGCCTCGGCCGATGAGTTGAGCCGGGCTGTCGCCGACCTGGCCTCAGCCCGCGCCAAAGAGAGCGTGCTTGAGAGCGAAATCTTCACCCAGCGTCAGACGCTCCTGCTTACGGCGGGGCTGAAAACCTTTAGCGATCAGCCCGACGTACTGAAACCTTAAAGGCTTTGGCGCACCTTTTTGGTCGCTTCCACCATATTTTTCAGGCTCGGTTTCACCTCTTCCCACCGGCGTGTCTTCAGACCGCAGTCGGGGTTGATCCACAGCTGTCTGGCCGGCAAAACTTCCAGCAAAGAACGAATCTGCTTCTCGATCTCTTCCACGCTGGGTACACGGGGAGAGTGGATGTCGTAAACACCGGGGCCTACCTCTTTTTTGTAGCCGTGGCGCTCGAAGACTTTGAGCAGGATGTTGCCGCTTCGGGCCGTCTCAATAGAGATCACATCCGCGTCCATCGCCTCGATGGTGTCGATAATATCGTTAAAGTCGCTGTAGCACATATGGGTATGGATCTGCGTATCGGTCTCGGCCACGTTGGTGGTGATCCAGAAGCTCTCCAGCGCGAACTTCTCATAGGCGGGGCGGTTGACTTTTCTTAAAGGATACCCCTCTTTAAAAGCCGCCTCGTCCACCTGGATCATCTTGATACCCGCTTTTTGCAGGTCATCTACCTCGTCGCGAATCGCCAGGGCGATCTGATAGCAGGTTTCACTGCGTGGCTGGTCGTCACGCACGAATGACCAGTTCAGAATGGTCACGGGGCCGGTGAGCATCCCTTTCATCGGTCTGTCGGTCAGGCTTTGGGCGAAGGTGCTCCAAAAAACCGTCATGGGCTCGGGGCGGCTGACGTCACCGTAGATGATAGGGGGTTTGACACAGCGACTGCCGTAACTTTGCACCCAGCCGTTTTGGCTAAATCCCACCCCTTTGAGCTGTTCGCCGAAATACTCCACCATGTCGTTGCGCTCAAACTCACCGTGAACCAGCACTTCCAGATCGATCTCTTCCTGGAACGCCACGCACTCTTTAATAAAACCCTTCATTTTTTCAATATAAGCCTCTTCGGTGATGGCGCCGTTTTTAAAGTCCCGGCGTGCCGTGCGCACCTCGGGGGTTTGGGGGAAACTGCCAATGGTGGTGGTGCAAAGCTCGGGATACCCGAAGCGCTCGTGCTGTACCTTGATGCGCTCGGCAAAGGGTTCGCGCTGTTTTTTAAGCGCGTCAATGCCGGCCATCCGCTCGGCCACCACCTTGTCGTGGATCTGTTCGGAACTGCGGCGGGTGGCGTTGGCCTCACGGTTTTGGGCATATCGCATCGCCGCTTCGCTTTGCAAAGAGGCCGCCCCGTCGAAAAAGAGGGTCGCCAACAGGCTCAGCTCATCCAGCTTCTCCACCGCGTAGGCCAGCCACGATTTCAGCGAAGCGTCCATCTTCTCTTCATAGCGCAGGGTATAGGGCACATGAAGGAGTGAACAGGAGGTGCCGACGATGATCCGATTTGTCGCCACACGATCGGCAATCTGATCAAGCAGGCTCTTTTTGGCCTCCAGGTCGCTGACCCAGATATTGCGCCCGTCAATCACGCCGGCGACAAGGGTTTTATCGGAATCGCCGATCAGCTCCAAAGCCTCCATGTTCTTTTCGCCGTAGACAAAATCAAGACCGATACCCTTGATAGGAGTCTGAACCAGCTGACCGACTGATTCTACGGCATGATCAAAATAGGTCACGACATACAGATCGATATTTTTGGCGGCCTGTGCCAAACGGGTATAGGCCTGTTTGATCAGCAACGTGATTTTCGCCACTTTGTCGGTCACGAACACGGGCTCTTCCATCTGAACGGTGACATGATCGTCCAGTTTGGCTATCTCGCCAAGAAGTGCCTCATAGGCGGGCAGAATCTCGTCAAACAGGGCCAGCGCGTCTTCGGCGTCGGGCTGGTCGGAACGCTTGGCGTTGGCCAGGAAGGTGAAGGGGCCGATCAGGTTGATTTTGGGGCTCACGCCCAGGGCTTTGGCCGCCTTGTACTCATCGACGATCTTTTCGATGTTGATACGCCACGTCATGCCGGCACGCAGTTCGGGCACGATGTAGTGATAGTTGGTATTGAACCACTTGGTCATCTCCATGGCGGTATGGGTTTTGTCCCCCCGGGCCATGGCGAAGTAGCGATCCAGATCGTCTTTAATATCTTTAAAACGATCAGGCGTCAGGCCCAGCATCTCGATCATATCCAGGGTCTGATCGTAAAAGGAGAAGTCGTTGACGCTTACCGCGTCGATTCCCGCAGATTTTTGATACTCCCAGTGGCGTTTTTTAAGCATATCGGCGCACGCATAAAGAGCGTCGCGATCCGCTTCGCCGCGCCAGTAGCTTTCCAGCGTCTTTTTGAGCTCACGTTGCTCACCGATTCGCGGAAATCCGGTTACCCAGGTTTTTACAGTAGACATTGACAATCCTTTCTCATCTCTTTTTTCAGAATACGGCCGACCGGCCGTTGAAATGGTTTATTAACAGTATGGTTTGAACGGAAAAAAAGAGATCAAAAAGGCGGGGCAAGCCCCGTTTTGGTGTAGCGGCAACGGCAGGCGGGACGTTTACGCAGTCGGCTCAGGTGCAAAAGCAACCAGGCCCGGCGCCTGAAAAAGCAGTTGCAGTGGCAGGGGTTGGCATTCAGGGAGGAAAAGGAGCAGACCGGCGTATCGGGAGGGGGTTGCTCCTCTTCATCCGCCCGGTCGGCAAACCGCCTTACGCCCAGCGACACATCCAAAAAGGCGCGTTCGGCCCGCAGGCGCACAGCCTGGGCGCTATAGGCCTGAATCGCCGCCAGCGTAAAGTAGTTTTTGCCAAACCCCAAAACCCGTCTCATGACTTAATACCGGTATCTCCAACCCGCATAAACCTTGGCCCCTTCGGTATTGTAACCGGGTACCAGGGTGTAATCTTCGTCAAAGATGTTGTCACCTTTGAGATAGAAGGTGCCAAAACGGCCGGTATCATAGGAGACAACGGCCCGGCACAAAGTATAGCTGTCCGCCGTCTCGCCACCGTAGGCGGGGCGTTTGTCGGCATACTCGGCCCCAAAGAGCAAGCTCAAACCCTCCAGGGGGTAAAGCGTCCACTCCAGCGTGGCGCGGTTGCGGGGAATGTTGAGCATTCGCGCGTCACGGTTATCTTTGGCGTCGGTGTAGGTATACCCTACCGACACATAGGAAGCCAGCGCCGTGAGGGCACGGCCGTAGGCAAGCTCAACCCCTTTGATCTTACCCGTACCCGACGCGTTATAGTAGACCCCCTGGTAGGTTTCAGGGTTGTAGCGGTAGCTGATCATATCCGTCACACGGTTGTAAAAGCCGGTAACTTTCAGGCCGTACCCCTCAAAACCCGCGTCATAGGAGGTGCTCTTTTCGGGTGTCAGGCTCTTGGCCGCCAGGGTATACATACCGTCACCGTAGCGCTCATACAAAGAGGGAACCCGGTAGGCGTTGCCCACATTGGCCCTGATCGCCACCTCTTTCCAGAAAGGCAGTGTATAGCGCATACCGATCTTGCCGGTGGTTTTGGCGTCGTAATGCTTGTAATCGTCATAACGCAGGGCGGCGTTGACAAGCAGGCCGAGTCCCTCTACCGAATGGGTCAACGCCGCAAAGAGGGCATTGTTTTCCAGTTCGGCGTCGCTGTCGGCATCGCTGTAGCGATCCAGCTCGGCCTTGCGGTAGGCGTACCCGGCATCCAGGCGGCCGCCCGCGTACGCATATGAACCGGTCAAACCGCCGCTGTAGTCGTTTCCTTTGTACTCGGCGTCAAAATAGTCGCGTTTAAAGCGACTGCCGCTACCGTGCAGATTGAGCGAAAAGGCGCCGTGGCGGTGGTTCAAACTGGCGCCGAAAAGCTCAATATCCGAACTTCCCGACGCTTTTTGGGAGGTTTCGCCCCACCCGGCGTCGTAATCAAAATCGGAAACGATCTTGCGGTAACTTCCCTCCAGGCGGGTTTGCGAAGGCAGGTTCACCCCCCCTTTGACAAAATAGGTGCGCTCCGTATCGCCCGCGTCAAAGGTTGAGACTTCCCGCGGGGGAATCCCGTCGGTTTTGGTACCGGAAAAGCCCGCGCTAAGATCATACAGGCCGGTTGCGTAAGAGAGTGTCGCGTCTCCTTTATAGGTGGCGTCACTGCCGCCCATCAGGCCCACATCGGCATGCAGGCCTTTGGCCGCCTTTTTGGTCACAATGTTGATCACCCCGCCGGCGGCGTCGGCGCCCCAGACGCCCGATTGCGCCCCTTTGACGATCTCAATGCGCGCGACATCGGCCAGGTCAATCCGCTCCAACTGGGCCGTCGCGGAGGGGTTGGTGGGGTCATTCAGACGGATACCGTCAACCAAAACCACCACATATTTGGCGTGCATACCCCGCAGACTAAATGAACTCACCTGCCCCGCTCCGCCGTTTTGGGTAATCTGAATGCCGGCCTGATCGCGCAGGGCCTCAAGAAGGTTATGATAGTGATTTTCTTCAAGTTGTTGGGAGGTTATAAGCGTGACGTCGGAGGTAATATTTTTTAATATTGAAGGAGTCGGCATAGCCGAATCAACCACCACCTCCTCAAGTTCCGCCTCATCGGCCTCTTTTTGAATCCCTTTTTGCGCCATGTTCTCTTCGCGGGCCGTCACCGCCGCTTCGGTCGCCATCAGATTGACACAACTGACCGTCACGGCAATGGCCGCCAGTGAAAAGTAGCGCCCTTTAAAACCTTTAGCTTTCACCAAACAATCCTTTCTGTTAAGATTAAAGACGTTCTTTGGCCTCGGCAATGGCCTCAATCAGCGCGTCCACGTTCTCTTTGGGCACATGGATTTTCCAGTCGGGTTCGCCGCCCGCTCTGTTTAGCCACACGCCCACGCTCACCACCGGCGCGCTCTCCTTGCCGTAAGGCTCTTGAAGAACCGCCACGGTAATGACGCCGTTTTCACTGTTGGCCAGGGGAATCTCTTTAATAATTTCAGACGTTTTCATTCTCTCTCCTTCCTGTCGGATTTGAGCATACGCGAAAGCATGGCGTTGAGTTTAAGCCACGCCTTGTGCTCCATAATGGGAAAGCCGGCAAACACCTTGCCGCCCGGAAGCGACTTGGTAACCCCGCCCCGCGCGGCGATCTGGGTAAAGTCGCCGATCTCCAAATGGCCGCTGGTGGCGCTCTGTCCGCCCATCACCACGTTGCGTCCCAGTTTCGTAGAGCCCGAAAGACCTACCTGTGAGACCACAATGGCGCGCGGTCCCACCTCGCAGTTGTGGCCGATCTGCACCAGGTTGTCCACCTTGGTCCCCTCTTTGATAACCGTTTTGCTAAGCGTTCCCCGATCTATCGCGGTATTGGCGCCGATCTCCACCTCATCTTCCAAAACCACCCGGCCAAGCTGATAGAGCTTGACGTGTCTGCCGTCTCGGGTATGGGCAAAACCGAAACCGTCACTGCCGATCACCGCGCCGGCGTGCAAAATACAGCGTTTGCCGATCTCGCAGTCGTGGTAGATCGTCACATTGGGGTGGATCAGCGTCTCATCGCCTATTCGCACCCTGTCGCCCACATAGGCGCCGGGCATGACGGTTACGTTTTTGCCGATCACCACATCCCGTCCCAGATAGGCCCCTTCGGCCACACGACTCCCCTCCCCGATCACCGGGTCGGCCCCCTCTTCGCTCATGGGATCGGGCGCGAAAAAACAGCTGGCTTCAGCCAGTTTGAGGTAAGGCTCGTCACTCACAAGCGCCGCACTGCCCGCCGGTACCTTGTCGACAAAAGCGGGAGCCACCAGCACCGCGCCCGCCTTGGTAGCGGTCAGCAGATGGGCATATTTGGGATTATCCAGAAAGCTCAGATCTTCAGGGCCCGCCTCATCCAGCGGCGCCAGCTTCCGCAGTTCAAAATCGACGGCGGGTTCCTCCAGGCCGAGCGCGCGGCACAATTCGGAGAGTCTCATTCTCTCTCCATCGCCACCACGCCGCCGCGCACGATCTCTTCGGGGTGGAAACGTCGGGCCGCTTCAATGAAATGTTTGACCCGTTTGGGCTCATCGGCCACCATCGTGATAATATGGTGACTGCTGACATTGGCGATACCGCCGTTATAGGCTTCGCAAAGCGCCTGAATATTGGCCAGCGACTCGTTGATGGGGAATTTGATCAGCACCATCTCCTTCTCGATCATCTCCTCATGCTCGATCACCTTGTAGGTGGGAATGAGCTTGTGAAGCTGTTTGATAATCTGCTCGATCACCCGCACGTTGCCCCGGGTCTCGATAGTCAGGCGCGACATATCGCTCTCGGGAATCGGCGCGACGGTGAGGGCTTCAATGTTGTACCCCCGCGCCGCGAAAAGTCCCGTGATGCGGGAGAGCACGCTGTGTTCGTTCTTGACAATGACGGAGATGACTCGGCGTTCGTTTTTCATGCTCAATCCTTGAATTCCAGCATCATATTATAAAGCGTCCCGCCGCTGGGCACCATGGGCAAAACGTTTTCGTAGCGGTCAACCACCACGTCAATCACGGCCACCACCCCTTTGTCCACCGCGTCTTTGAGCGCCTCGTCAAAGGCCTCTTTGCTCTCGACCCTGTAGCCCACGCCGCCGCAGGCTTCGGCCAGTTTGACAAAATCGGGCTGAAAGCTCAGGTCGGTTTCGGCGTAGCGTTTGTCGTAAAAGAAGGTCTGCCACTGGCGCACCATGCCCAGGTAGTGGTTGTTTAGAATAATGTTCACCACCGGCAGGCGGCTCTCCACCGCCGTCACCAACTCCTGGATATTCATCAAAATGGAGCCGTCGCCGGAGAAGTTGACGCTGATTTTATCGGGCCGTCCCCGCTTGGCGCCGATGGCCGCGGGAAAACCGAATCCCATAGTACCCAGTCCGCCGCTGGTAATAAGCTGGCGGGGGTAGGAGAAGGGGTAAAACTGCGCCGTCCACATCTGGTGCTGGCCCACGTCGGTAGAGACCACCGCTCTCTCGCCCAACAGCTCCCCGACCCGCTGAATGACCCATTGGGGTTTGATCACCTCGTCGCTGTCTTCATAGCGCATGGGGTGAATCTCGTTGTAGCGGGCCAGGATTTTGCGCCACGCCTCATAACGTGCCGGATCAACCCGCTCTTTAAGCTTGGGCGTCATGACAGTAAGTACCTCTTTAAGATCCCCCACGATCGGGTAATCGACAGACACCAGCTTGCCGATGGAGCTGGGGTCGATATCGACATGAATGATTCTGGCGTGCTTGGCAAATTCGCTGAGCTTGCCCGTTACACGGTCGTCAAACCGGGGCCCCAGGGCGATCATCAGGTCCGCCTCGCTCATGGCCATGTTGGCCTGGTAACTGCCGTGCATACCCACCATGCCAAGCAGAAGCGGATCGTCATGGCGCAATGTGCCCCGCGCCATCAGGGTCTCGACGGCGGGAATCTGCGTCAAGGCCACCAGTTCGCGCACCAACTCGGCCGCGTCGGCGTGAATGACGCCGCCGCCCAGATAAAAGACGGGGCGCTTGGCTTCGCAGATCGCTTCCACCGCTTTTTTGATCTGGCGGATATTGCCTTTGGTGGTGGGGCGGTAGGTGGGAATATCCACGTGATCGGGATAGACAAACTCCGCCATCTCCGCCGTCACATCTTTGGGAATGTCAATATGCACCGGCCCGGGCCGGCCGCTGGCGGCGATGTAGAAGGCCTCTTTCAAGATTCTGGGCAACTCCACAGCACTGCGCACCAGGTAGTTGTGCTTGGTGCAGGCGCGGCTGATGCCGGTGGCGTCAATCTCCTGAAAGGCGTCGGTACCGATCAGCGAAAGCGGTACCTGCCCGCTGATGACCACCAGCGGCACCGAATCCATATAGGCCGTCGCCAGTCCCGTCACGGCGTTGGTAAACCCGGGGCCGCTGGTGACAAACGCCACCCCTACTTTTCCCGTGGCGCGGGCGTAACCGTCCGCCGCGTGCACCGCCGCCTGCTCATGGCGGGTGAGAATATGCTTGAAGTCGTTTTGTTTGTAGATCTCGTCGTAAACGTTCATGATGGCGCCGCCGGGATAGCCGAAAACGGTATCCACCCCTTCCAGCCTCATCGCCTCGATCACCATCCGCGCACCGCTCATCTGCATGGCCGCACTCTCCTGCGTTTTAAGAAATTTGCCGATTATATCCAATGAAGGGTTAAATTACGGTTTGACACGCTATTTACCCCGCTTTTTGCCGACAACCAACCAACGCTGAGCCTTCTCTGAGCCCGTCATCGATCACCACCGCCTCCTCGACGCCGAAAGCTCGCATCAACGCCTCAAAAATCTCTATCCCCGTCTCGATCAGATCCTCTCGCCCCACCCCGACCAGCCGCTTTCTCTCACTCTCGTCAGCCGCCAGCAGTCGCCTCTTTTGGGCCGAAAGATCCTGCAGGCTTACCCGTGTGCCGTTGATCTTTTGGGGATCGTAGGAAGCGTAATCCATGCCCAGTTTCAAAGCCGCCACGGTCGTAGGCGTACCCGCCGTGGCCACCAGCGGTCCTTCCCCGCCACGCTCCTTGTAAAAGCGTGCCATCTCCCGGACCGTCCGGGCCAATATGCTCTGCCGTCGCGCCCTCTCGCCTGATTGGCTCAACGTCACAATGCCAAGCCGAAAACTTCGGCTCTCAACCCTCTTAGGCCAAGCCAGCGTCACCTCCGTCGATCCCCCTCCGATATCCACCAGGGTAAACGCCCTCTCTGTCTCCCCAAGTCGCGCCAGCCGGTGGCGTACCGCCGCAAGGGTCAGGGCCGCCTCCTCTTTACCGTCTATGACCTGAAACACGACCCCTGTGCGCCTTTTGATCTCATCAAGCAAACGCCCGCCGTTACGAGCCTGCCTTACCGCTTCGGTCGCCACCGCCGCCACCCCTTCACCGGACTCATACGCCAGCGCCTTTTGGGCCTCCTTGACCGCCGCGACGACCCGTTCGAAGGCTTCCGGCGCGATCGTGCCCGTTTTAGCCAGGCCGTCGGCGGTGCGGACGATCTTCTCATACCGGCCCGTTATCTCAAGCGTATCACAATCCATCCGTACCGCCCGCAGGGTATTGGAGCCCAGGTCAAACGCGATCATACCAGCGTATCGGGCAACTCAGCGGGATTGATGGTTTGGGGATCCACCTCGGGCGGCTCGGGAAATTGCCCCCGCATACCGTGCAGACCCAGCCAGGAGAGCAGTTCATCATCCATGCCAAAAAGTTCGATATAGCGCTCAATAGCCCGCTGTAAGCCCGCTTCGTCACCCTTTTTGAAGAGTCGCTCAATCATCTCCATATACGCCGTTTTAAAGATGGCCACAATCCGCCCCCGTTTTTGGGGAATCTCCATAAAGGAGCTGAAAATCTTTTTCAGTGTCGCCACATCGGCCTTGGCGGCATAACGCTCCGCCTGCGTCACCATCTTCTGCCACGCGTTTTCAAGCTTTTGCATCAAATCGGTCTCTTCCAGATAGGGAAACTCTTCCAGCATCCTGAAAATCGCTTTATAATCCTTTTCGGCAAAAAGGCGCAGGGCCGAAGCGTAATGGTTGGCTTCGCTAATTAGCATATCGGCCGTTTTCTTCTTTTCGGGAAACTCCTGCAACTGCTGGGCCAACCGCACCGCGTCGGCGAAGCGCCCCTCCTCAAGGGCCGTTTTGGCCTTTTGCTCTATGGTTTCGGCTATCTTTTCTATTTTTTTATACTCTTCCAACTCCTGAATCGCCGGGTAACGCCTGGCCAGCTCCAGCGCCTTGTGGTACTCCCTGGCCTTTACCAGGCGCATAAAAAGTTTGAAAATCTCTTTTTCGCGAACCAGCGTCTGAATGAGCACGCTTTTGGAGGAGATGCCGCGAAAGGGTTTCAAGAGCTCCTGAATCTTATCTTCCCCGCCGTCTTGAAGGGCCAACTGCTTGGCTTTGGCAAAAAGGCGCTCCCACTCCTTCTCCATCTTTAAAAAGTTGCGGTTCTCTTTGAGCATGGGGTACTGGTTGGCCAATGAGTAGGCCAGCGGGTATTTGCGGTTATCCACCGCCGACTTGAATTTGGCAAATTCCTTGTAGTCATGGACAAGCTGTTGCATCAAAAGCCGCTTCTGGGCGTCGGTATTAAACGGCTCCAGCACCTCCTGGGCCTTTTGGGTTTCACCTCTTTCCAGGTAGCCGATCGCCTCCTCGTAGGAGCCGTTCCATATCTGTTCCAATCGTAAATAGGGCTTACTGTAGCGCAACAGGGGATTGGACTCAACCACCTCAAACGCTTCGCCGTAACGCTTTTGATCGATCAGCTTGTCAATCAGTCGGGCCTCTTTGAGGGGCGAGTTGAAAGTCACTTCCCCGTTTTCAAGCCCCACGACCAACAGGTTACCCTGAATGACATACAAAATTTTGCGAATCGGTTTGGCGTAGCTTAAATAACGCAGGCTAAGCATCTCGAAACTCTCAAGGTCATACAGCGCCACCGCTCCGCTTTTATCCGCAGCAAACAAAAACCTGCCGTCAGGTGTAACAGTTAAAGAGGTTACACCGGTTACCATCTTTTTGAGCCGTTTGACAATTTCGCCCTCAAAGTAGTTCCAGACAATAATTTCACCCTCTTTATCCGCCGAAACCAGGCGCCTTTTGCTTAAAAAGAGCAGGTCGGTCACCGCTGAGCCGTGGCCTCTCAATACCATCCGCTTGGACAAAGACGAGAGATTGGTCACCCATATTTTCCTGTCATACCCGCCGGTGGCCACCCATAAGCCGTTGGGGCTGAAGGCAATGGTATTGACAAAGTCGGCGTGGTGCGGCAAAGAGGCGATAAGCCTGCCGGTCTCCAGGCTCCAGACAAAGGTTTTACCATCCTGCCCGCCGGTAGCCAGGTAACCGTGACGATCATTAATCCGAATGCTCTCCACATCCCCTTCATGGCGCTTAAAGTGATATAGCAGACGCTTCTTTTCACTGCTATAAACCACCGCCCCCTCTTTTTGAACCGAGAAGGCGACGTAGCGGCCGTCTTTGGAGGTGTCGGCCCCCTGGGAGAGGTGGGTGTTTTGACGGATGTTGGTTTTAAAGCCGCTGACCAGCTTGAAATTCTCCAGCGACAAAAACCGCACGGCGTTACGCGCGTCCAGCAGGGCGATCCGCCCCTCGTCCAATTCCTTGACACCCGTTAGCGGTCCACCCAACTGCATCCGTTTCTCAACAATCATGGGGCCTCTTTCTTCTATTTAATGCTCTTCCTCGAACCGGTAGCCGTTTTGGCGCAGTAGCTCCTTGATGGTCTCCTGATGGGCCTTTCCTTTTGTCTCGACGGCAATAGAGACATAGGCGTCACCGAATTTCAGATCCAACGAAGTGCGGTCGTAGCCGATCTGCACGATATTGGCCTGCGCCTCTTTCAAAATCTCGGTCAGGCGCATCAGACTGCCGGGCTTATCCACCAGCGTCACCACCAGCTTCATTTTCCGGTAGGACTTCACCAGCCCCTTTTCAATAATGACCGAAAGCATCGTCACGTCAATATTGCCGCCGCTTAGCAGGGTGACCACTTTGGCCCCTTCGGGCAGATCGATCCGTTTGTGAATCAGCGCCGCCACGCCCACGGCGCCCGCCCCCTCAACCACCAGTTTCTGCTTCTCAAGCAGGTACAAAATGGCGTTGGCGATCTCGTCGTCGCTGACAAGCACCATATCATCCACATAACGCAGAATATACGCCAGCGTCACGGGCGACGTGTCCCGCACGGCGATGCCGTCGGCAATGGTGCGCACGCCGGTGGTGTCGATGGGCTTGCGGGCGTCAAAAGAGAGTTTCATGGCCGGCGCCCCCTCCGCCGCCACCCCGATAACCCTGGTTTTGGGGCTGAGCGCCTTGATGGCCAGGGCCACGCCGCTAATCAACCCGCCGCCGCCGACAGGCACCAGCACCGCGTCGGGGGCCTCGCACTTTTGCAAAATCTCCAGCGCAATACTGCCCTGCCCGGCTATTACGCAATCATCGGCAAAGGGGTGGACAAAAACCAACCCCCTGCTTTGGGCGTACTCGACGGCGTGGGCGTAGGCTTCGTCGTAGTTGGTGCCGTGCAAAACCACCTCGGCCCCGTAGGAACGCACCCCGTCAATCTTGGTCAACGGCGTGGTTTCGGGCATGACAATGGTGGCGGGCACGCCAAAATGGCGCGCCCCCAGGGCCACCCCCTGGGCGTGGTTGCCCGCGCTGGCGGCCACCACCCCTTTGGCCCGCTCCGCCTCATCGAGGGAGGCGATCTTGTTAAAGGCGCCGCGAATCTTGAAAGAGCCGGTATTTTGAAGGTTCTCCTTTTTCAGGTAGACCTCATACCCCGTGGTCTCGCTCAGCTTCGGGGCGTAGGAAAACGGGGTCTCCACGGCCACCTGCCGCACCCTCTCACCAGCCTGTCGCACCTCTTCAAGCGAAATCATGCAAAGGCCCGATGATCCACCATGGCACAGCGGTTTTGCACCACCGTCATGCCCGCCTCTTCCGCCTTTTGGGCCGCTTCGTTGTTGACGATCCCTTTTTGAAGCCACACCACCTTCACGTCACCGCGGGCGATGCAGGCATCCACCACGGGCGCCACGGCGGCAGGCTTGCGGAAAATATCTACCATATCCACCGCATCGGGGATCTCCGCCAATGAGCGGTAGACCTTCTGGCCCAAAATCTCCTCCTCTTTGGGGTAGACGGGGATAATTTTGTATCCGGCCTCCTGGAGATATTTGGCCACGCGGTGACTGTCTTTTTCGGGGTTGGGCGAAAGGCCTATGACGGCGATGGTCTTGACGGTTTTGAAGATTTCACGAATTTTGGGGGTATCGGCGTTGATAGTGGGAAATTCACACTCCATACGATCCTATCCTTTCATCAAAGATATTTGTATGGAGTATAACAAATGGGGGCTTAATAGCCCAGCATATCCAGCAGGCGGTAGGCCCCAAAAGCCAGCAACCACGCCAGCACGTTGGGATAAATCAGGTAAAAACCGCGCCATGCCCACTGGGGCACTTCCGCCCAGAAGGTGCTCATGGCCGCGATACAGGGGGAGTAGACCATGATAATAATGATCATCGCCACCGCCGCTTTGAGGCTGATATTCTCTCGCAGGCGCTTCAGAAGCGTATGGCTCTTCTCGTCCGCGTCTCCTACGGCGTAAAGCGTGGCCAGTGTTGAGACCACCACCTCCTTGGCCGCCAGGCCCGCCACCACCGACACCGACATCCGCCAGTCAAAGCCCAGCGGCGCGAAAACCGGCTCAATGGCCTTGCCAATGTATCCCAGGTAGCTCTCTTCCAGCTCCCTGGCGCGAATCTGATGCTCAATCTGCGCCTTTTGCGCCCCCGCCAGATGGGCCGGCCCTTTCATGAAGTCGGCCCGGATCTCGGGATGGGCCGGGTAGGAGCTTAAAAACCAGACAATCATCGAAGCGCCCGCGATGAACGTGCCCGCCTTTTTCAAAAAGAGCTTAGCCTTAATCCACAACTCCATCCCCAAAGCCTTCAGGGAGGGGAAGCGGTAGGGGGGCATCTCCATCACAAAAGGTTCGGGCTCGCCTTTAAAAAGGACACTGCGCAAGACCCTCGCCACCAAAAGCCCCAACAACGCGCCGCTGATATAGATGAGAAAGAGCATATTGCCCGCGTGCGCCGTGGGGAAAAAGGCGCCGATAAAAAGGACATAGACCGGCAGACGGGCCGAACAGCTCATAAAGCCCAAAACCAGCATGGTGATGATGCGGTCGGTGGGGTTTTTGAGGGTGCGGGCCGCCATGTAGGCGGGCACCGTACAGCCAAAACCGCTCACCAGCGGAATAAACGCCTTGCCCTGTAGACCGAATTTTTTCATAAAGCCGTCAAGCAAAAAGGCGGTGCGGGCCATGTAGCCGGTCTGCTCCAACAGGTTGATCCCCATAAAAAGGATCAAGACGTTGGGCAAAAACATGATAATGGAGCCCACCGCCGGGATCACGCCGTCGGCCAGCACCGACTGCACGGGCCCGGCGGGCAGAACGTTCTTGACCCCTTCGCTGACGGCGGTAAAGAAGCCGTCAATCAGCTCCATCGGCAAAGAGCCGACGGTAAAGGTAACCTGAAAAAGGAGCCACATGAAAAAGAGAAAGATGGGCAGTCCAAACACCGGGTGGATCAGCAACCTGTCGATCCGGTCGGTGAGGCTCTCTTTGAGATTGGGTTTTTTGACCACCTCCATCACCGTCGCCTTGGCCAGGGCGTAGCGCTCGTCGTTCATCATGTCGGCGGTGCTCTCCTCGTCAAACTCCAGCTCCAGCTCCCGATAGATGCTCCCCAAAAGCTCATGCAGTTCAATAAAGACCGGCAGGTCGTGGATAATTTTGTAGACATCCTCATCCCGGTCCAACAGGCGAATCGCCACGAAGCGGGCGTAACCTTCATCCTGAAAATGGGGGGATTTTCGCAGTACCCGAACAATTTTGCCTATCTGCTCTTCGATGCGCTCATCGTAAAAGAGCTTGTTTTTGGGCTTGGGCGCCTGATAAAGCGCGATCAACTTCCCGATAATCTCCTCGACACCTTTGCCCTCTTTGGCCGAGGTAAGCATTACCGGAATCCCCAACAACTCCTCCAGACGCTTTCGGTCAATCTCGCCGCCCTGCTTTTGCAGTTCGTCCACCATATTGACCACCAATATCATCTTCTTTTGCATATCCATCAACTGAAAGGTCAACGTCAGGTTCCTGGCCAACACGTTGGCGTCAACCACGTTGACAATCAGGTCAAACGGCTCGTGCAGAAGGTACTGTTTGGTCACCTGCTCTTCGGGAGTGTAGGCGTTAAGAGAGTAGATGCCGGGCAGATCGACAATCTCGATCTCAAACCCGTCGCGTTGGAGCGTAACCTCTTTTTTCTCCACCGTCACGCCGGAGAAGTTGCCCACGTGCAGTCTGGCGTCGGTGATGGCGTTGATAACCGACGACTTGCCCACGTTGGGCTGGCCGGCCAACACCACGCGAATCTTTTTCATGCCGTGCACTCCCCCGGCTCCAAAAAGACCTGGGCCGCCTCCTCTTCTCTGAGGGCCACCCGGGTGCCGTCGCACTCCACTTCCCAGGTCTGCTTGGCCAGGGTATGGTCAAGAATACGGATTTGCGCCCCTTTGGCCACCCCCAAAGAGACCAGCCGGCCCTTGACGGGCTCTTTGGCCCGCACCTTGACCACCCGGCCGCACGTACCCACGGCACACTCTGTTATCGCTTTCACTCTGCACACTCCCGTTGGCGTCTTTTGGCGTGATTATAGAGCAAAGCGCCCTTTTTGTCAATCATCATGATAATCATTTTCATAAAAGGCTACTTCAGGCCAAATCCTTTCCCCTCAAGCCACGCGCCAAGAGCCTCCAAATCCTCACCTTGCAGTTCCAGCCGATCCTCTTTGAAGGTACCGCCCCGCCCCAGCGCCTTTTTGGCGCTTTTCAAAAGCGCTTTGGCGGCCTGCGCCTCCAGCGCGAACCCCTCGGCCACGCAGACCCATTTGCCCCGGCGCTTCTGTTTAAAAAGGCGCAGGCGATGCTTTTCGGGCGGGAGGATAACGGGGGCTTGGGCGTCAGGTTTGGCCCGGTTGTCGGCACACCACCCCTCCCCCAGATCGGCAAAGTCGATATCAAGCTTAACGCCCCGGCCCATCAGTCGGCCGTTTCACCGATATATTCGGCATACGCCTCGTAGTTGCCGGCAAAATCCACGATCTCGCCGCCGGGTTTGATCTCGATGATGCGGTTGGCGAAGGCGTCAATCAGCTCGCGGTCGTGGGTGACGCAGATGACGTTGCCTTTAAAGTTGTAAAGCGCCTCTCCCAGGGCGATGATGGCTTCAAGGTCAAGGTGGTTGGTAGGCTCGTCAAGTACCAAAAAGTTGCCCTGCTCCAGCATCATCTTGCTTAGCATCATGCGGTGTTTTTCGCCCCCGCTGATCTTCTCGATGCTCTTTTCCTGCTCCTCGCCGCTAAAAAGCATCCGTCCCAGGCAGTTGCGGATTTCGGAAATGTCCGCCTCTCTATCATGGTTTCTTAGCCACTCATAAAGGGTTTCGGTGCCGTGGATGCGGTCGGTGGTATCTTGCGGAAAGTAGCTGGGCTCTACCGTCGCCCCCCATTTGATTTCGCCGCTGTCGGGTTTGAGGCCGTCATCCATAATCATCTTCAGCAGGGTTGTTTTGCCCACCCCGTTGGGGCCGATCAAGGCGATCTTGTCACCGGGGTTGACCTTGATATTGAGCTTCTCAAAAACAATATGCTCGCCAAACCGCTTGCTCACGTCCACAATCTCCAGCGCCTCCTTGCCGATCTCGCGCTTTTGCTTAAAGACAATGGAAGGGTCGCGCCGACTGGAGGTTTGCAGGGCGGAAAGGTCGAGTTTTTCAAGCTGTTTGCGCCGGCTGGTGGCCTGCTTGGCCTTGGAGGCGTTGGCGCTGAAGCGCTCGATAAACTTTTCCAACTGCTCTTTTTCCTTGAGCTTCTTGGCCCGCTCCATCTCCCTTTGCTTTTGCAAGAGGTTGGAGGCGATATACCAGTCGTCGTAGTTACCGGTAAACTCGCGGATCGTTTTAAAATCCAGATCCAAAATATGGGTCACGACACTGTTGAGAAAGTGGCGGTCGTGGCTGATGACGATCATCGTGCCCTCATGGCGCTTGAGCTGGTTTTCGAGCCAGGCGATGGCGTGGATATCAAGGTTGTTGGTAGGCTCGTCGAGAAAGAGAATGTCGGGCTTGGGAAAGAGCACCTGCGCCAGCAGAACCTTGAACTTGTCGGCGCTGGGCAGGGTGCTCATGAGCTCGGTATGCTGTTCTTCGGGAAAGCCCAGCTCGCTGAGGATCTTTTTGATGCGCACGTCATACTCATACATCGGATCCTCTTCGACGCACACCATCTCCAGCTCCCCCAGCCGCTCGTTGACTTTGGGATCGTCAAAGTCGCCCTCCATGTAGAGCTTCTCTTTCTCTTTGATGGCCTCATAAAGGCGTTTGTTACCATATAACACCGCGTCGGCGATGGTAAAATCCTCAAAAGCGAACTGGTTTTGCCCCAGTACGCCCACTTTGGCGCCGCTTTGAATCACGATCTCGCCGCTGGTGGGCTCCTCCTCGCCGGCGACGATTTTCAAAAACGTACTCTTGCCCGCGCCGTTGGCGCCGATAAGCCCGTAGCGTTTGCCGGCGTCAAGCTTGAGGTTGACATTCTCAAACAGCACACGGCCGCCGAAACGTTTGGTCAGGTCGATGGTTTGAAGCATATTCTCAATTTCCTTTTTCGTATGATTTTTCAACCGCAGTACAGCTTGCGGGAGCGAACGAAGTTTTGGCGTTTAAAAAACCGCTCCTGCCCGTAGGGTACCGTCAGGTATTAGCGGTTTTTAGCCAAAACATCGTCTCCCGTAGGGCGCGAAGCACCGCCAAACGAGGATTGGGAAAATCATCACCCTTTTACCAGTTCAATCACTTTTTGGGGCGGGCGTCCCAGCACCGCTTGATCCCCTTTGATCACAATGGGCCGCTCAATCAGCTTGGGGTGCTCGGCCATCGCCTCGATAAGCTTTTCGTCATCATCCACCTCTTTGAGGCCCAGCTCTTTATAGATCGCCTCCTTGGTGCGCATGATGTCGCGGGGTTTGGCCCCGATCATCGCCAACACCGCTTTAATCTGCTCTTTGGTGGGCTTTTCGTCGAGGTATTTATAGATTTGAGGCTCGATCCCCTCCTCCTGAAGCAGTTTAAGCGCTTCGCGGGACTTGGAACAGCGCGGATTGTGCCAGATGATGATGTCGTTTGCCATTGCCCATCCTTTGTGGTAAAGTTTTTCTCATGAACGGATACGAAGAGAAACACCCCGTCGACCTCTCGCCGCCGCTGACACGGCGCTGTCTTTGGCTGGCCAGGGCCCTGCATACGCTGTTTCACCTCGTCCCCGCTTTGCTGGGGGTGTGGATTGCCCTTCAAACCGTCTGGTTTTACGGCCTGGTGGCCTTTTTGGCGGGCCATTTTGCCGGTACCATCGTGCTTAGCAAGCTCAAACTCGCCCATGTGCCGCCAAACCAGCACGAACTGCCCCACGCCGCCTCCGCCATCCTCAAGTGGACGGCGTGGCGCCTGTGCCCTTAATGGAGCTCTTCGTTAAGTTTCACTTCCCGGCGGCTTCGCATGGCGATCATCTGCCCGGTGGTACTGTTTTGGCGGAAGTGGATGCCGTTTTTGCCGGCCAGTTCCACCCCTTTGAAGATATTTTGCTCCTCAACCTCCACATCCCAGTCGGGGTTGACCTCTTTGATCTTCTCAAGCTCCCGGCCGCTGATGACAAACTTGGTGCCTTCCAACACGGCGATGCCCGCGTCGACGATACAGCCGTCGCCCAGCGGAATGCCGGTAACGGAGTTGGCCCCCAGCAGGACGTTTTCGCCAATAGAGACCGGGTTGCCGTTGGTGCCGCTGAGCACCCCCAAAATCGAGGCGCCGCCGCCCACATCCGAGCCGGGCCCCACAATGGCCGAGGAGCTGATGCGCCCTTCCACCATCACCGGGCCGGTGGTGCCGGCGTTAAAGTTGATGTAGCTGGCCCCCGGCATCACCGTCGTGCCCGCCGCCAGCTGGGCGCCCATGCGCACTTTGGCGCTGTCAAGAATACGGGTGTTGTCGGCGGGAATGATGTGCTGAAGATAGCGGGGGAATTTGTCCACGCTCTCAATTTCCGGATAAGCGCCGTTGAGTTTGAGCTCAATCTCGTTTTCACGCAACCACTCCAACTCAAACGGCTCGTTGCCAAACCACGCGCAGTTATGCAGTAGACCGAACGCCCCGTTAAGATTGACGCTTCTAAGCGCCGCTTTGCCGGTAGAGAGGGCGTAAAGTTTCAGATAGACCGCCTCCACGCTTTGGGGCGCGGCGTCCTCAAACAAAAAGACCACCCGATAGTTGTCATCAAGCATCTCGTTTTCGGCAATCGTGGCCAGCGTGGCGATCACCTGGACGTTTTTGTGCGCCTCGCCTTTCGCTTCCGCCACAAAAGGCTTGAAGGCGGCCAACGCGTTGACCACAAAGGCTTCGGTCACGTCAAAGACCTGCTCATCGGCGCCAAAATCGACCGTCACGCCGCTTTGGGCCAAGGCATCCGCAAAAACCGCCGCCGACCCGTAGTTTTCGTTCCAATTAATCAGCGGGTAGACCGCCTGCAAAATCTTGTTTCTATCTTTTTGGCCTCTATCGACCCGGCAAATACCAAACCCGACGGGACGGCGGTATCCCGCCTGAGCCTCAACCTCCGCAACCAGTGCCTTAAAAGCCTCAACGTTTTCAATGGTTCGCATCCACGCTCCTGTATAAAATGAAATTGCGCGATTATACTTGAAATTGACTAACGCGCTATTGAAAATTTTCATCTATTGGTGTAAAATGTCGGCCCGCAAACGCTGATGTAGCTCAGCTGGCTAGAGCACTTGATTCGTAATCAAGAGGTCACGGGTTCGAGTCCCGTCATCAGCTCCACGAAAATCCCTAAATTTAGGGCCTCAATAGCTTCAAGAAAAATTCAACCAACTTAAAACAAACTTAGTGTCAGCCAAAAATCGGCGTTTTTGTCTACAGTTTGATGCGTTATCTCAACACCCTTTGCTTAGGCGGTCATACCTGTCATGATCTAGCAGTCGGTAAAGAAGCAGTTTTTCTTCATACTCCAAAAACAGAAGCCGATAACCTTTGCTCACCCTGACTAAAAAGATTATCCGCTCGTTTACATATTAAGCGTTTGCAATGCAAAGAGGGGTGGTTAGGGTTTTGTTGAAGAAGCCTCAGAGACTTTTCCAGTTGGGTGACAAGCTATTTATCCCGTAACTTAGAAAGATCCCGTTCAAAAAGTCTGCCTCGCTCAAGCTTCATGCGTCGCGATAATCAGCCCCAACTCATTTTGTGCCTTTATTAATCCGTCCAACACCCTGTCAGACAACTCTTTTAACTCTTTATGCGAAGGTATGACGGGATTCAATCTCTCTTGAAAAGAGCGTACAAGGTCATGGTCGTCATCAAGGTCCATAATCAGTTTTTCAAATTTTTCTCTATCGTAACGGAGTTCATCGACAATGCTAATTAAGCCCTCCAAAACAAAAATGGCACGATTGGCATGTGCGATCATCTCCCGTGCCTCAACATCACTCACCGGCTTACCTGCTTTGACGTGAACGTCATAGCGACCAAGCTGTTTGGCAAAATCATGCAATTGATGATCTATATAGACAGCATCCAACATATCGATTTCCCGCTCATATTAGTCGTGTCAAAATTCTATCATAACTCCACTATCCCAAGCAGGTATCACAAAGTCATGATCTATCTCTTTTCCTGCGCCAGTTTTTGCAAAACGGTATCCCGTACGGCGGTATCCACGCGCCGACACGCCCCTTCAAAAGCTGTTTTTTCACCAATCACCAGGCACATCCTTTTGGCGCGGGTGACGGCGGTATACAAAAGCTTGGTATTGAGCATGACGTAATGGCTGAAGGTCATGGGCAGTAAAACGGTCTCATACTCCATCCCCTGGGTTTTGTGCACGGTCAGCGCGTAGGCCGGCGCCAGGTACTCTCCCAGCATCTCAAAACCGTAGCGCACCACCGTCTCCTCGGTCGGGTAGTAGACATAGCAGTGCTCCTCCTCTTCGTCTATTTTGAAAATCATGCCGATCATGCCGTTGAAGATGCGCTGTTTTTCGGCATCGAGCGAGGCTTTGAAGGCTTCGGGCGTCCAGGCGGGCATATTTTCGTTGCGGGTGTGCACCACCTTGTCATAGAGGGCAAAGGTATAAACGCCCCGTTTGACGCTTTGGCGCGGGTTGGGATTGGCCAGCGCCTGAAGCTGGCGGTTAAGCTCCTCCGTACCCAGCAGGCCCCCTTTCATGGGGGTAATCACCTGCCACGCCGTCACGTAGGCGCCTATCTCCTTTCGGCTCAGGTGTTCCCTGGCCCGAAGGATATAAGAAGCCGCCTCACGCTTGAGCCTCTCAAGAATGGCAAGGTTATAGCGCTCCCGCACGGCCTTGCGCGCCTGCGCGCCCAATTGGCTTTTTGAGACGTAGTTTTCCTGCGCCGGACACATGATTAGCCGAAAGTCGCCGTACGCCCGATCCAAATCGGGCACCCGGCCCCGGCGTATGCTGTCGGCAATCAGGGCAATCGCCTGCTCCTCGCTCTGGCGGTAGATTTTGGTCAGTTTGACGGTCGGAATAAGGTCATATTTAACAATATCACGCAAAGTGTCGCCCGCGCCGATGGGCGGCAGTTGCCCGTCATCCCCCACCACAATCAACACGGCCGTCTCTTTCAGGCGCGAAACAAGCCGGTAAAAGAGACGGGCGTTGACCATGCTGGCCTCATCCAGCAGTAACACGTCAAAAGGCATGGGCGCCTCGGCGTAGGTGGTCAAAAGGCTCTGGATCGTCGCGCCCCGGTAGCCGGTGGCTTCCCGGATGCGCCGCGTGGCGATCCCCGAAAGGGCCGTGGTCATGATGTTTTCATACCCATACCGCTCTTCCAGCAACTTTAAAAGCATCCTGGAAGCGGTACTCTTACCCGTACCGGCGTAGCCGACCAGCGCCATCACCCGCACGCCGCTGTTTAAGAGGCAAACCGCCTCTTTTTGCTCCTCTCCCAGGCTAAAGCCCGCCCGCTTCTCTTCTCTTGCTATAAAAGCGTCAATATCCTCCGTCAACGGCTCACCCGCCATCTGACGCCGGCTCTTGAAAAAGGTGTAAAGCCCCGCTTCCGCCTCATAATAGAGCGGATGGGCCCAAGCCTCCCCGACACGTTTGAGCCTGCCTTGCGCCGACATCTGCGCCAAAACCCGCTCAACCGGCGTATGCGACAGATCCTCCAGCGCCAGCGCCCGGGCCAGCTCCTCATAAAGCAAAGCGGGCGCCACGGCACTGCTTCCCTGCCCCTCGCCGATCTCGCGCAGAACATAATCGACCGCCGCCTCGATCCGAAAGGCGCTGTGCGGATCGACCCCCATCGAAAGCGCCATCTCATCGGCCCGCCGAAACCCTACCCCTTTGATACGGGTGATGATGTAGGGGTTTTGGCGAATCCGCGCAATCACATCCTCCCCTTCCCCAAAGGCGCGGTAGATCTCGGTTACGACGCTTTGGGCGATCTTGTAAGGGGCCAGAAACATCGCCAACGCCCGTAACTGCCGCCATTTGCGCCAGCTCTCGGTGATCTGGGCCAGTTTCTTCTCTTTGATCCCCTTAAAACCCAGCAGTTTTTGGGGCTCTTCATCGAGCAGGCGAATAAGCTCTTTCTCTCCGTAGGTCTCAATCAGCCGTCCCACCAGCTTTTTGCCCACCCCTTTGACCACCTTGGTCAAAAAAAAGTAGAGTTCGCTTCCCTCAATCTCCAGGCTCTTGAAACGAAACTGGGGGCCAAACTTCGGATGCTCCTCCCACTCACCCTCCAGCGCCACCGCCTGCCCCTCCAGACTCTGCGCGCCCATAGGCGGCACCTCACCGGCGATTTTGATACCGTTATCCAGCACCGCCACCATGTGGCTCTCATTGCTAAAAAGCAGACGCGAAAGGGTGCCGGTAAGCTTCATACCAATCTATGCCTCAACGCTTTGTAGTCGGGCACAAAAGAGGCCACCAGCTCCCAGAAGGCTTTGGCGTGGTTTTTGTGGCGGATATGGGCCAGTTCATGGACAATGACGTAATCAATAAGCGCCCAGTCGTAACGCACCAGCGCGGTATTGAAGCTCAGGCGGTTTTGGGCGTCACAACACCCCCACCGCGCTTTGTAGCGGCGAAAGAGAATATCGGAGGGCTCAAGCCCCATGCGACGCGACCATTCCTCTACCCTCGGCACAATGAGCCGCCGGGCCTCACGGGCATACCAACGGCGCAAAGCGGGCACAAAGCCCGCCTCATCCCGGCAAGCAAACACAAAACGCTCCTTTTCAAACGAAAGCCGGTTTTGGGCCGCCTGATACATTCGCACGGGGTATGAGACCCCCAGATACCAAAGCCGTACCCCGTCGGCGTAGGCGTCAGGCTCCGGCCTGGCGTATCGGCTCCGGTGGGCCAGGCATTTGGCTATCCACGCCGCCTTGCGGGCCACGAAATTAGCAATCTCGGCCTCATTCATTCCCGCCGGGGCCGACACCTTCACGCGCCCTTTGGCGTCAATGCGCAGGTAGAGGTGTTTTTGTCCCCGTCGGCGGGTAACACGATACTCAACCACCCGCCGTATCCGCCCTGGCCTTTTCAATAAGGCTGTTCATCTCATCTTTGATCCACGCCAGCGTCTCGGGATCTTCGGCCTCAAAACGGGTCACCAGTATGGGGGTGGTGTTGCTGGCGCGCACCAGCCCCCACCCTTTTTCAAAGTCGACCCGCACCCCGTCTACCGTCACCGTCTTGCGTATGCCAAGCGCCTTTTGACGCTCGTTCAAGAGGGTTTTAAGCCTCTCGACCACCGCGAATTTGGTCGCGTCATCGGCCGGTACCTTGATCTCGTCGGTGCTGTAGAGGACGGGCAGTTTCTCAAACTCGGCGTCAAAGTCACACCCCTCTTTGAGCAGTTCCAGCACCCGCAACATGGCGTAAACGGCGTCGTCGTAGCCAAAATAGCGGTCGTTGAAAAAGAGGTGGCCGCTCACCTCCGCCGCCAAGTCGGCTCCCGTCTCCTTGAGCTTGACCTTGAGGTTGGAGTGGCCCGTTTTGTACATAATACTTCGCCCCACGGCGTCGATCCCCTCATACATGATTTTGGAGCACTTCACCTCGCCGATCACCGTGGGACGCTTGCCCGTTTTGGCCATCTCCCTGGCGAAAAAGAGGGCCAGGATATCCCCTTTGAAGTTGCGTTTTGGGCTCAAAAAGGCCAGGCGGTCGCCGTCGCCGTCAAAGGCGAAACCGTAAGCTGATCCGCCCTTTAACGCTTTTTTGAGATCTTCCAGGTTCTCCTCTTCGCTGGGGTCGGGGTGGTGGTTGGGGAAGCGGCCGTCAGGCTCGAAAAAGAGCTTCTCATACCCAATCCCCAACCTATCCAGCACCGGCGCCACCGCCACGCCCGCAGAGCCGTTGCCGCAATCGACGGCGATGGGCAGGTCAAAGCCTTTCAAGTGCCCAAACGCCTCGACCAGGTAGTCCACATACGCGCCCAGCGCGTCAATCGCCACGCTTTCATTGCAATCGGGAATTGACGCCGGCGTTTTGGCCGTCACTGCCTCGCCCAGGGCGTAAATCGCCTCGCCGTAGAAAGGCTGACGATCCAGGGT
>Ga0256843_1000302_pt1 | contig 42603 bp, 45 predicted proteins | sample AlvinellametaG_FD_191572 | JGI IMG/M metagenome (GOLD analysis project Ga0256843, IMG submission 191572) | Pompeii worm associated microbial communities from hydrothermal vent at the East Pacific Rise, Pacific Ocean - Alvinella | ecosystem: Host-associated > Annelida > Integument > Unclassified ...
AACTATGGAGAGTGAAATACCAAAAGCCCTTGCTATATCTCTTGAAAATCTAAATAGAGGTTTAACATCTCTTACAATACAGTTTCAAAAGGATTATGAAGAGATTATGAATAGATATAAAATTGGGTTAGAGCGATGAAATCTCAAGATGAGTGGATGAGCATATCTGATATGATGTCTGGATTGATGTTGATTTTTATGTTTATCTCAATTAGTTTTATGATTCAAGTTCAAGCAGATAAAGAAAAAATTGAGAATATAGCAGTAGCATATTTTAAAGATAAAAAAGATTTAAACATAGATTTAAATAGAGAATTTAAAAAAGATTTAAAAAGATGGGGTGCAGAGATTACAGCAGATAATACTGTTATATTTAACTCTCCAAACGTATTATTTGAGAGTGGTAAATCGACTATAAAGAGAGATTTTAAAGAGATATTAAATGATTTTTTCCCAAGATATATAAATATTCTATTTTCAGATAAGTATAGAGATAAAATAGATGAGATAAGAATAGAAGGACACACCTCAAATAGCTGGAAAGGGAGTAATTCTCCTAATATAATATATTTAAAAAATATGCAACTTTCTCAAAATAGAGCAAATAGTGTTCTCTCATACTGCTATAGTTTAAATAATACTACAATTAATAGAGCAAGAGAGTGGTTGGAGACTAAATTAAGAGCTAATGGAATGGCATTTGCAAAATTAAAATATAGAGATATTAATAAAAGTGTAGTAGATGAGATGAAGTCTAGAAGAGTTGAGTTTAGAGTAGACTTAAAAACTGAAGATAAAATCTATAAAATTTTGAAAGTCTCTAAATAATGAATTTAAAATTTACAGATTTTAGCTCTTTTTTAGATGCAGTAGAATCTATTATATCAATAGAGCTACAAAAGGCAAGAGAGTTATTAAAGAGAGTTGGGAGAGATGTTACAACTATAGATGATATTGTTGTAAATAGTGATGGATTACTATTTGATATATTACCTGATGGAACTATTACTAGAGTAAATCTATATATAGCAACAAAAGTAGTAGAGTCAAAATCTATAAATCATATTAAAGCAGAATATCTATATAAATATCACATATATAAGTGTAAAACAATCTCTGAGATGTTTAATTTAGGCAGAAAACATAGATATAAAGTAAATAGTAGAGATGATGGCACATTCTTCTTTACATTTACAGACTTTAGAGGTAGAGTAATAAAGAGAGTAGAAAACCAAAAATTAAATGTTTGTAAAAACTGTTTGAGAAAATATCTAAATAGATACCCAACTGATATAGATGTAAAAAATTTCAATTTAAAAGAGTTTCATAGAAAAAATATGGGCTTTTTCGATTTTGATACATCAGAGTTGGAAAAGGGTGAGTCTGCTACACCAAATGTATATAGTAAAAATTGGAATATAATCTCAAAAAAAATAAAAGAGAAAAGAGGCTATATTTGTGAAAATTGTGGTTTTAGACCATCAAATAGTTATGAAAAAAAGTTCATTCACACTCACCATATAAATGGCAATAAACAGAACAATTTTGAAGATAATTTAAGAGTCTTATGTATTAAGTGCCACTCCGATGTAGATATCTATCACAAAAGAATAAAATCATCTCCTAGCTATAAAGAGTTTTTAGAGATTTTAGATAGAAGAGGAAGAAAATAGATAATCTATCTTCTATTTCATCTTTTGAGCCATTTTAATATATATATGTAAAATATCAAGTGAGGCTGGAGTAACTCCTGAAATTTGAGAGGCATTAAATAGGGTTGGGGGTTTTATTTTAGTGAGCTTTTCAACTATCTCATTACTAAGTCCAGATACCTTAGAGTAGTCAAAATCTGAAGGAATTTTAACCTTTAGCATATCTTTCATTCTCTCAACTTGAGCTTGTTGCTTCTCTATATATCTATTATATTTTGCCTCAATTAAAATTTGTTCTATAACCTCATTGCTATACTTTTTAAACTCTGGGACTATTTTAAATAGTTTCTCTTTTGTCATGGTATATCTAGCTAAAAGGTCAATTAAGTAGGTCTTATCATTTATCTTCTCTTCTCCAATTTCTGATAATCTCTCTATAAACTCTTTTGTTGGTGTTACAAAATTCTCTCTTAAATACTCTAGTGCCTCTTTAATATCTTCTATTTTTTTCTCTGTTTTTTTAATATACTCCTCATCTACTAACTTATACTTTTTAGCATACTCTAAGAGTCTAATATCTGCATTATCTTCTCTAAGAAGCAATCTATACTCAGAGCGACTAGTAAACATTCTATATGGCTCTTTTGTCCCTTTTGTTACTAAATCATCAATTAAAACCCCAATATAGGCCTCATCTCTTCTTAAGATAAATGGCTCCTCTCCTTTGATGCTGAGTGAAGCATTTATCCCAGCCATAAGCCCTTGGGCTGCAGCCTCTTCATATCCTGTAGTTCCATTGACTTGACCAGCAAAATATAACCCCTCTATCTTTTTTGTCTCTAGGGTATGTTTTAGCTCTGTTGGCTGAATAAAATCATACTCAATTGCATACCCATACCTTACAATCTTAGCATTCTCTAACCCTTTAACTGAGCGAATCATATCTAGTTGCACATCAGTTGGAAGTGAGGTGCTCATACCATTTATATAAAACTCATTTTGCTCTCTTGTTTGAGGCTCTACAAATATCTGGTGTCTTGGTCTCTCTCTAAATCTATATATCTTATCTTCAATACTAGGACAATATCTAGGTCCAACCCCTCCAATTTGTCCAGAAAAGAGTGGCGCTCTATAGAAATTCTCCTCTATAATTTTATGTGTAGTCTCATTTGTGTAGGTTATGTAACATGGGAGTTGTTTGGGATTAAAATTCTCTCTATCTGTTCTAAACGAAAACGGAATTGGCTTCTCATCTCCTTCTTGAACCTCCATAACTGAAAAATCGATACTATCTCCTGCAATTCTAGCACATGTTCCAGTTTTTAGTCGTCCAATCTCAAAGCCCAATCCTCTAAGATACTCTGCTAACTCAATGGATGCAAACTCCCCTTGTCTTCCTGCTCTTTGCTTTTTTTCTCCAATATGAATTAACCCATTTAAAAATGTCCCAGCAGTTACAATTATCTTTTTTGCATTATAGATATTTCCAAGCTGTGTCTCTACCCCTTTTACTCTATTATCTTCTAAAATTAAAGAGGTAACAATCTCTTGTTTTATATCTAAATTTTTAGTATGAAGAAGAGTATCTCTCATATAGACTCTATACCTATCCATATCAATTTGAGCTCTACTTCCTCTAACAGCAGGCCCCTTGGAGCTATTTAATATTCTAAATTGCAACCCCTCAGCATCAGTAGCTAAGCCCATCTGCCCACCAAGGGCATCAATCTCTTTTACTAGATGTCCTTTAGCGAGTCCTCCAATTGCAGGATTACAGCTAGATGCTCCAATCTGCTCTACTAAAATTGTAATTAAAAGAGTTTTAGAACCCATCTTTGCAGAGGCCAAAGAGGCCTCTATGCCTGCATGTCCTCCACCAATTACTACTACATCATAATCCATTCATTTACCTTAAAAAGATATAATTTTCAAAATTATATCTAAGCGATAGGAAAAGTATGTTTACAGGACTTATAAGAGAGATAGGAGAGGTAAAATCTCTTCAAAACAATATCTTAACTATTAAATCAAACCTAAACCCAAAAATTGGCGATAGCATTGCTGTAAATGGAGTCTGTTTGACTGTTATCTCTATATCTGATGGTCTATTTAGTGTGGAGCTATCTACAGAGACTAGAGATATTATAGATAGCTCAAAGTTTAGAGGTAGAGTCCATTTAGAACCAGCAATGGCTGTTAATGATAGATTTGAGGGGCATATTGTCCAAGGGCATATAGATTGTATTGGAGAGGTAAAAGAGATACAAAAAAGAGAGAATGGAACAGATTTTATAATTAAAGTTCCAAGAGAGTATATAAAATATATTGTTCCAAAGGGTTCAATTGCCATTGATGGGGTATCTTTAACCGTAAATGATGTTTATAAAGATAGCTTTAGACTCACAATTATCCCCCACACTCTAAAAGAGACACTAATTAAAAATTATAAAATTGGAACTAAAGTAAATATAGAAACAGATATATTTGCAAGATACATAGAACACATACTAAATCATAATAAAAAAGATAAACATACTTGGTCATATATCGATTCTATTTTAATGAGTTATTAAATGGTTAAATTGATATAATTCCCCAAATTTTAAAAAGGATTTTCTATGGGACAGACCATTACAGAAAAGATTTTCTCTGAACATGCAAAAAGAGAAGTAAAAGCTGGGGAGATTGTAAGAGTTGATATCGATATGGTAATTGGAAATGATATTACAACTCCAATATCAATTAGAGCATTTGAGCAAAGTGGTGCAAAAGCTTTAGCAAAGCCTGATAACTTTTGTATTGTAATGGACCACTATATTCCAGCAAAAGATATAGCAAGTGCAAATCAAGCAAAAATTTCAAGAGAGTTTGCATATAAACACGATTTAAAATATTTCTTTGATGAGAAAGATATGGGGATAGAACATGCTCTTCTACCAGAAAAGGGGTTAGTTGTATCGGGAGATATTATAATTGGAGCAGACTCTCACACCTGCACCCATGGGGCTTTAGGGGCTTTTGCTACTGGTATGGGAAGCACTGATTTAGCTTTTGCTATGATTACGGGCGGAAACTGGTTTAAGGTGCCAGAGACTATTAAAGTGGAGCTTATTGGAAAACCAGCTAAAGGGATTTATGGAAAAGATATTATATTAGAGCTTATTAGACAAATAGGAGTTGATGGGGCTTTATATAAGGCTTTAGAATTTACTGGAGAGGGAGTTAAATATTTAGATATGGCAGATAGATTTTCTATCTCAAATATGGCAATTGAAGCTGGGGCTAAAAATGGGATATTTGCTGTTGATGAGGTTACTCTAAAATATTTAGAAGAGAGAAAAAAAGCAAATGGAGGCTTAAGAGCTGAGCCAAAAATTCACTACTCAGATGATGATGCAAACTATATTCAAGAGATAGTAATAGATATATCAAAACTCTCACCAGTAGTAGCCTATCCATTTTTACCATCAAATGGAAAACCAATAGAAAAAGCTGTAGCTGATGATATTAAAATAGATCAAGTTATGATTGGGAGTTGCACTAATGGAAGAATTGAAGATTTAAGGATTGCTAGTGAGATAGTAAAGGGTAAGAGAGTAGCAAAACATACTAGAATGATTGTAACTCCTGCAACTCAAAAGATACTTCTCCAAGCAGAAAAAGAGGGACTACTTGATATTTTAATAGAAGCTGGTGCTGTGGTTAGTAACCCTACATGTGGAGCTTGTCTTGGTGGATATATGGGAATTTTGGGTGATGGAGAAAAGTGCGTAGCCACAACTAATAGAAACTTTGTAGGAAGAATGGGGGCTAGGACTTCAGAGATTTATCTAGCAAATTCAGCTGTAGCTGCTGCTAGTGCAATTGCAGGGAAGATTGCAGACCCAAGAGAGGTAATGTAGATTTTAGGTAGAGGAGTCCATAGATTTCTCTATCTAAATAAATTTAGGCTACTATTATATATTTGTGGCGTATTTAGATTTAAAAATTCATCTTTTAGATTAAAATCTACAACTTTAGTATTCAAACTATTTAAGAGTGCTTTTAATTTATGTATATTATTTTCTAAATTTGCCTTTGCTACCTCTAATACATCTCTTCTATATATTCCACAAAGAGGCTCAATCCCATTTTTAGATTTTGCTACTACAATATCATGCTCAATCGAGCTATTTTTATACAACTTTTGAATAATCTCCTCACTTATAAAGGGTATATCTACACTAATAATAAAAACTTCATCTAAATCTAAAGTTTCAAAAATTGAGATAATTCCAATAAGAGGAGAGAATATTTGAGTATTTTTATCAAATATCATATCTGCATTAAAATCAAACTTATTACTCTTTGCAGATATATAGACACGATTAAATATCTTAGATAATCTCTGATATTGATATTCAGTTAGGGTATTATACCCTCCAAATGGGAGAAGAGCTTTATCTTGTTTCATTCTAGAGCTTTTTCCACCAGCAAATATTACAGCAGTATCAAATTTCATAATTAAAATCCATTTTTGAAAATATCTTGTAGAAGTTTCTATATTTAAAGAAGAGACTATTTGCGTGTAACATAAGTCTCTTAGCTCCAGTCTCTCTTATTCGCTCTTGTTGAGATAGCTTATCATCTAAATATCTCTCTGCAATAGCGTTTGAAACTCCATAAATTGGGTCACCTACTATTGAATGTTTCACATGAAACAGATGAATTCTTATCTGATGAGTTCTCCCTGTAAGAGGGAAACACTCTAGCAGTGACATATTTAAACCTCTATTATACACTTTTGGCTTAAATAGTGTCTTAGCAAACTTTCCATACTTTGAAATTTCTACTTTATGCTTAGAAGATGTGTAATCTCTTCTAATTGCTATTGGCTCTTCTACACAAAAATCTCTATCTACTCTACCTCTAACCCACGCTAAATAGCTCTTTTTTATCTCTTTAGTCTGAAATAGATTTTTTAGATACCTCTCGCTTTTGCTGTTTTTAGAGGCTAAAAGTAGCCCTGATGTCTCTTTGTCTATTCTGTGAACTGGATTTGCTCTCTCTCCTCCAAAATATCTAATCTCATCTAACATAGAGTATTGGGTGTTTAAATCTTTTGGGTGAACCAATATACCAGATGGTTTATCAAAAACTAAAAACTCTTTAGTTTGGAAAATTGGGCTAATATCTCTACTCTCTGGCTTAAAAAGGATAACCTCAATATCTCCTTTAATAAGTGCCGACTTATCTTTTAATATCTCCCCACTTGAGAGTATTAATCTCTTTTTATCTATAAACCTTTGAGCCTCTCCTTGAGAGAGTCCTAGCTCTCTTATTAAAAATAGAAAAGCCTTAATCTCTTTTTCTATATAAAATTTTCTCTTTATAAATGGCATAATCTCTCTTTTTTAAACTGGTATATAGATTTTATCTATAAGCTCTCTATACTCGTCTGCTAGATTGCTATCTAGTGTAATTCCCCCACCACTCTTATAGAAAAGCTCATCTCCCTTTTTCTCAATAAACCTAATCATAACAGCAGAATGAAGAGTTGAGCCTGTAAAGACTCCAAAGATACCTGTGTAAAAGTCTCTATTGTAGTTTTCTACTCTATTTATAATATTTAGTGTGCTTTTTTTAGGAGTTCCACTAATTGAACCTGCTGGAAGGAGATTGTCTAGAATATCCCCTAAACTCTCTTGCCAGTTTGGCTCTAGTTTTGCTGTTATTTTTGAGCTAACTTGTAGTAACTCCTTTTCTCCAGCTTCTATCTTATCGATATATCTAAACTTCTCAACTCTTATGCTCCTACCAACTCTTCCTAAATCATTTCGCATTAAATCAACTATCATAATATGCTCTGCCATCTCTTTTTGATTGTTTAAAATAGTCTCTCTAGCTCTAAGAAGCCCTGCATCAATTGTCCCTTTCATAGGGTAAGTAGAGATTATATTATTCTTTATCTCTATAAACTTTTCAGGAGAGAAACAGACAAACTCATCTCTATAGTAGAGTTTATATTTAGCTTTTGAGATATAAAAAATCTCTTTTAGGGTTAAATTTGTATCTATTTTAGATTTAAAAGAGAGGTTTAATAGGTAGGTATTTCCCCTTTTTATCTCCTCTATAACCTCATTAAAAGCTCTTCTATACTCCCTAAAGGCTATTGGTTTTTTTTTAAAAAAAAACCCTCTTTTAATATCTCTATTTGAATAGTTTTTAAATCCTTCTATCTCAAATAGAACTTCTCCATTTAGATTTGATAGCTCCTCTACTACTATCTTGCTCTTATCAAAAGAGATAATAAATAAAAAGGGGGTTTTATTTTTTGCTAATTTAGTAATCTTATCCATCTAAAAGTAGTGCTTTTAAAACAGCCATTCTAATAAATACCCCATTTTTAACCTGCTCTAATACTTTACATCTTGAATCAGTTAACATATCATCTGATATATCAATATTTCTCATAACAGGGCCTGGGTGTAATACTACAATATCTCTATTTTTTAATCTCTCTTTCGTAATGCAATACTCTTTTGCATACTCATCATAATCTTCAAATATTGGAGCTTTGTGTCTCTCTAGCTGGGCTCTTAGACTCATAATAATATCAATATTATCTAAAAGCTCATCGTCTAACTTTTCTCTCTTTTTTAGGTTTATATCTGGCATAAATGGTTTTGGAGCAACTAGGGTTATATCCATTCCAACTCTTTGAAAAAGTCTAATAGCCGAATTTGCAACCCTTGAGCTAACTATATCCCCAACAATTGCAATTCTCTTCCCCTCTAAATCTCCAAAAATCTCTAGTAGTGTAAAGTAGTCAAGTAGTGCTTGGGTTGGGTGTGCATAGTTTCCAGCACCAGCATTTATAACAGATGTTAGGTTTTTATTGGCCAATTTTCTTGGGACAGAGTTAAACTCATGGCGAATAATTATCCCATCAGCCCCCATAGCAGATAGAGTCTCAAATGTATCTCCTAGTGTCTCTCCTTTTTTAGTTGAGCTCTTTGTTGGGTCAAGATGCACAACCATAGCCCCTAGCCTCTTTCCAGCCACCTCAAAAGAGCTTCTAGTTCTAGTAGAATTTTCAAAAAATAGGGTAATTAGAAGTTTATTTTGTAAAAGTGGAGGTGGGAGCTGTCTTTTAAAAGATTTAGCATCTGCTATAATACTTTTTAGCTGAATATCACTTAGGTCATCTGTATCTATTAGATGTTGCATTATCTATCCTCAAATTAGAAATTTTTAGATGATTATAGCTAGATAGTTTTAAAGATTTTGAATAAACTCATCTATCCCCTCATCTAAAAACCACCATCTCTTAAAGTAGCTATTATAAAATGGAGCTGTAACCCTATTAAACTGATCTCTATCCCTATACAGATTTACACACCAATCAAAATCTATACTTCTTCTCTTTAATGCTTCGATACTTAACATTGTATCATTTATACATCCCAAATTTGAAGGGGTAATAAGAAGAGTTTTAGCCCCTAACTCCTCTATTAAATCTATCATCATATAATCACTCTTAATTGGAACCATAAGCCCTCCAGCACCCTCTATAATCAAAATATCACAAAGTTTTGAGAGCTCTTCTATTTTAGTTTTTATTTTATCTATCTCTATAACCCCTTTAATATCAGCACAAAAAGGGGCTGCAGGAAGATTAAAGGTGTAGGCTGTTATATCTTTTGGGGAAAATATGCTATAATTTTTGTTGTAGATTTTGCATCTATCTAAGAGTTTTTTAGCATCAATTGGGGTGTCATTTTCAACTCCTGTTTCAATTGGTTTACAAACACCAACGCTTAATTTATGTTTTGAGATGTGTTTAATCAACTCTAAAGTGGCAAAAGTTTTACCAATATTGGTATTTGTGGCTGTAACAAAAAGTAATTTCACAATTATTCTCCAATCTTTATATAAATTTCTATTTAAATAATTAAATATGATTCTAACATAAAAAAGATATACTTATTTATATATTAAAAAAGAGGATTAATCTTGCCTAGGATAAGAGAAGATATAGAGTTATCATTAAGTTTAGATGAACCTGAACAATATAAAGTAATTTTGCATAATGATGATTATACTACAATGGACTTTGTAATAGAGGTTTTAATGAAAATTTTTCACAAAAGCCTTATTGAGTCTGAACAAATCATGTTAAAAGTTCATAAAACAGGAAAAGCAGTGTGTGGGATATACACTTATGATATAGCCCAAACAAAAGTCTATCAAGTGAGGCAACTAGCAAAAAAAAATGGTTTTCCTCTGCTTGCCACATTTGAAAAAGCATAAAGTAAGCTCAAATAAAGGATAGAAGAATGATAAGCATAGAGTTAAATAAGGTTTTTAGAGAGTCTGTTAGATACGCCAAAGAGCATAGACATGAGTATCTGACACTAGAACATATATTCTTATCCATATTAAATAGTAAAGAAGGCATAGAGATTCTCTCAGCTGTAGGCGGAAATATTGAGTATATGAAACAGCTAACCATAAACTACTTAAATAGCAATATTCCAGTCTTAGAAGTTAATGAAAATGGAGAAGTAGATGAACCTTATGAGACAGTAGCTCTATCTCATGTTATGAATGATATGATGATGCACATCACTAGTGCTGGAAAAAATGAGGCTAAAATTGGTGATATGTTAGCCTCAATCTTTACTCAAGAAAAGAGTTATGCATATAAAATTATGAGAGCTGAAGGGATTGATAGATTAGATATATTAGAGGTAATCTCCCACTTAGACCTAATAGATAAAAAAGAGGAGAAGATAAAAGAGGAAGAAGAAAAAGAGGAAGATGAGTATCCAAATTTAAGTGCATATACCATTGAACTTGTATCTTTAGCTAAGAGTGGAAAGATTGACCCTGTAATTGGGAGAGAACATGAAATAGATAGAGTAATGCAAACCCTTTGTAGGAGAAAAAAGAATAATCCTCTTTTAGTTGGAGAACCAGGGGTTGGAAAGACTGCTATTGCTGAAGGCTTAGCTCTTAAAATATCAAAAGGAGATGTCCCATCTATTCTGAAAAATAGTAAAATATTTGCTCTAGATTTGGGCTCAATGATTTCTGGCACAAAGTATAGAGGGGATTTTGAAAAGAGATTAAAGGGGATTTTGGGTGAATTAGAGAGCATTGATAATGCAATCTTATTTATAGATGAGATACACACACTAGTTGGAGCTGGTGCTACTAGTGGTGGTAGTATGGATGCTGCAAATCTATTAAAACCAGCACTAGCTAGAGGAGAGCTAAAGTGCATTGGGGCTACTACATATAGTGAATATAGAAACCATTTAGATAAAGATAAGGCTCTATCTCGTAGATTTTCTAAAATAGATATTGAAGAACCAAGCATTGAGGATACTAAAAAGATACTACAAGGTGTAAAAGATAAATATGAGGATTATCATAATATTTACTTCTCAGATGAGGCAATTGATAGTGCAATAGCTCTTAGCGTAAAATATCTACACGATAGATTTTTACCAGATAAGGCTATGGATATTATTGATGAGGTGGGAGCGCACTTTATGCTAAAAGATAAAAAAGATGTAATGGTTACTAGTGAAGATATTGAGGCGAGTGTAGCTAGAATGTTAAAGCTTCCATCTACTGTAATCTCTACTGATAATACTACTAAGCTAAAAACACTATCAGATAGAATTAAAAGTAAAATAGTAGGACAAGATGAAGCTATAGATGCTGTAGTAAAAGCTATTAAACGCTCTTATGCAGGATTGAATAGAGCAAATAGACCAATTGGCTCATTCTTGTTTATTGGACCTACTGGAGTTGGAAAGACTGCTCTTAGTGAAGAGTTAGCTAGGGCTATGGATATTCACTTTGAGAGAATTGATATGAGTGAATATATGGAAAAACACTCTCTAAGCCGTCTAATTGGAGCACCTCCTGGGTATGTAGGGTATGAGCAGGGTGGACTCTTAACTGAGATGATAAAGAAAAACCCTCACACTGTATTACTACTAGATGAGATAGAAAAGGCTCATCCAGATATTATGAATATCTTACTTCAAGTAATGGATGGAGCAAAACTTACAGATAATAATGGGGTTGTGAGTGATTTTAAAAATGTAATCTTAATTATGACATCAAATCTTGGAACCAAAGAGGCAAATGTCATGGGCTTTACTAAAGATGAGAGTATAAAGAGTGAGAATGCACTAAAGGATTTCTTCTCCCCAGAGTTTAGAAATAGACTAAGTGGAGTAATTGAATTTAATCATCTAACCCTTGATATGGTAGTAAAAATTGTAGATATTGAGATAGAAAAAGTAAATGAGCAGATGAAAGCTAAAAATATCTATATAGAGTTAGATAATGGAGCAAAGGAGTTTATTGCTAAGAAGGGTTATAGTAAGACTTATGGAGCAAGAGAGATTGCAAGAGTTATTGATGAATATATAAAAGAGCCTCTAACTGATGAGATTTTATTTGGAAAATTAAAAGATGGTGGAGTTGTAGAGGTATTTTTAAAAGAGGAGAAATTAGAGTTTGTCTTCAATATTTGATGATGATTATTTTATTACAGAAATTGGAATGCCCCATATCTTTCCAGATCCAAGAGAGGCTAGTGATGAGGGGCTTTTAGCTTATGGTGGAGATTTAAATCCAAATAGAATCTTAACAGCCTATAGACATGGTATATTTCCATGGTTTAATGAGGGAGACCCAATTTTATGGTGGTCCCCAAATCCTAGACTTCTACTCTACCCAAGTGAGTTTAAAACTAGTAAATCATTAAAAAGAGTTATTAAAAATAAAGGGTTTGAAGTTAAGTTTGATAGAGACTTTGAGAGTGTAATAGAGTATTGTAGCACTGTTCCAAGAGAGGGACAAGATGGCACATGGCTTACAGATGAGATGAAAAAAGCATATATAGAACTATTTAAAATGGGATTTGCCCACTCTGTTGAGACCTACTATGAGGGGAGACTTGTAGGAGGCTTTTATGGGATTGCTATGGGAAAAGCATTTTTTGGGGAATCTATGTTCTCTTTAATGAGTAATGCATCTAAAGTTGCACTAAAGAGGTTGTGTGATATCTTAGTTCAGAAAAATTACTACTTTATAGATTGTCAAGTCCCAACTGAGCATCTAATGAGTCTTGGTGCAAAACTTGTAGATAGAGATGATTTTTTAGACCAGTTAGAAAATGCTCTATTAGAAAAGAGCGATTTGGGTTCTTGGAAAGATTGGGAAAATATTTAAAATAACCCCTTTTAAATATACTTTTGTTAAGTTATATTATTGGATAATATGGTCTAAAAACTTAAAGGGGTATGGTTTTGAAGAATAGAAGTTTTTCATTATGGCTAGATTTTATAGAGAGAAATTATCTAAAGAGTGACTTTAAAGATCTTCTAAATAGAGGAGATGTTATTGGAGCCACATCAAATCCTACAATATTTGCAAATGCAATAAAAAACTCAAAAGCTTATGCAGAACAATTAAAGGATTTAAAAGATAAATCTCCAAAAGAGAAATATGAAGCATTGGCTGTTACAGATATAAAAACAGCTGCAAAAGTCTTAAGACCTCTATACAATAGAGGAGAAGATGGATATGTATCAATAGAGGTTGATCCAACTCTATCCAATAATGCAGAAGCTACAGTTGCAGAGGCAAAAAGACTATTTAAAGCTATTGATGAACCAAATGTAATGATAAAAATCCCAGCTACAGAGGCTGGATTTAAAGCAATGTATGAATTGATGAGCGATGGAATCTCTGTTAATGCAACATTAGTATTTTCTCCAGAGCAGGCTCAAAAATCTTTTAGAGCAATGACTAAAGGAATCTCTAAATGTGAAGCTGATGGTGGCTGTAGAGTAGAAGGGGTTATCTCTGTATTTGTAAGTAGATTTGATAGAAAACTAGATGAGACTCTAGAAAAAAAGGGAATTACTCCATCTAAAACAGGAATATATAACGCCTCTAAAATATATAATATGGTAGAAAAAAATAGCATTCCAAATATTAGAACTCTATTTGCTAGCACTAGCGTAAAGGGTGATAATCTACCACAAGATTACTATGTGACAAATCTAATTGCTCCACACTCAATAAACACAGCACCGCTAAATACAATTGAGGCCTACTTAAAGACAAATAATACAAAAGATGCTCTACCAATCTCAAAATCTGAAATAGATAACTACTTTGATAACTTAGAAGCAAATGGAATAGATATGCAAAAAGTCTATCAGGAGCTACTAGATGAAGGATTAAAAGCTTTTGAAGACTCTTTTGCTGAACTACTAGAGACTCTAAAATAGATAGTATCTAAAATATAGATACTATATTAAAAACTCTTTTTTTAATGCCTCTTTATCTACTTTTTCATGATGAGAGGCTTTTAGAGGCAACTCTTTTTTATACTCAATAATAGATGGAATCATATAGTTTGCTAAATGTTTTTTTAGTTCAAATAAAATCTCATTTTTTGGTATTTTACTATCTGCACTATATACTAATACTATCTCTTCAATATCATCTCTTACAATCCCAAAAACTGCACATTTTTTTATTTGAGGAATATATTTATATATTACATCTTCAATCTCTTTAGGACTTACTCTATACTCATCTATAATAATTATATCATCAACTCTTCCTACATAATATAAATAACCCTCTTCATCTTTATATACTAAATCTCCACTCTTTACTACTATCTCATTTCTATTACACTTTGAGATATCTAATAGATTTTTTAAAATCTCAATACTCTTAAACCTCTTTTTTGTCTCTTCTGGGCTATTTAAATACCCCTTATATATACAAGCTCCTCTATGGATTAATTCCCCAACCTCAAATGCACTACACTCATTACCATTATCATCTAAAACATAAACTTCAACCTCTGGAATTGCCTTTCCAATTGAATTTGGACGAATATCTATTTGAGATGGTTCTAAATATGTGCTTCTTAGAGCCTCTGTTAAACCATGCATAGAGTAAAATTTGGCACTCTTAAAATATTTTTTTATATTCTCCAACATAGATGGGGTAATACTCCCTCCAGATGAGGTTATAATTCTTACATGATCTAGCTGTTTTGGAAGTGGAAGTTTATGAGTATCCTCATCAAACATCTTTGAAATATAAACTGGCATAACTGCTAAGACTGTTACTCTATCTCTAATTAGATGAGCAAAAAAGCCATTTGGAAGTATAAACTTATGCACTGCAAGAGTTGCTTTTTTATAAAGAGAGCAAAAGATCTGATTTAATCCATAATCTAAATTAAAGGATAAAAGTCCAGATATAATATCATCTTCTCTAAGATTTAGATATCCAGATACAATTTTTGCACCACCAACTAAATTTTTATGAGCTATTATAACACCCTTTTGAGATCCATCACTTCCAAAGCTATAGGTAATAACTGCCTCATCTTCTAAGTCTATATCCTGTTTAATGTATCTAGAATTGAAACACTTATATATCTCTTTAAAATATACCATATCATCATCTATAAACTCAAATGATATAATTTTTCCTCTAAAATCTATAGCTCTTAAGTTTTCTATCTTTGTCTTATCAGTAATTATTAATTCAATATCGGCATCATCTACAATATATTGCACCTGTTCTGGCTTTAAAAATCTAGTAATAGGAACTAAAGTTAACTTTGTAGATAAAATTGCTAAAATTGCTATTACTTGATTATAACTCTTATTTGAATATAGTGCAACTCTTGCACCACTTTTTAGTTCCAATTGGTTTAAATAATTTACCAATTTATTTACTCTATCTCTTAACTCCTTATATGTTAACTTTATCTCATTCTCAATTAAAGCTATCTTTTCTGGAGCCTTTTGTGTTGCAATATCTAATAGATCTCTAATACTTAAGTGTTCATTCCCAATGTCCATATTTTATACTCTCTATCAACTATAATTTCTGGAATTGTATCAAAATGGAGTATTTTTTTATAAAAAAACCTAACAGCTCTTTTTATATCTTCAATGCTAAGCACTTTTGATACTCCTCCAGTAATTACTATACTCTTTAATATCTCCAACTTTAAAATAACTTCATAATCATCATCACTTTTTGATACAAAATATAAGACTAAAAATATGGCAAGTTGCATAAGTGTTATTGTAGCCTTAGAAGAGTGCTCTTGAAATATTGTATCATTTAAACCTAAATAATCTAACAATTCATATACAAATTCATTATTTTTGGCACTAAAGATTAAACTCTCTCTAGATTTATAAACCCCAAGTTTTTTAAAAACTAACCTATCATATCCACTCTCTGTTATAATATTTTTATGTGCTACTAAATCTGTGCTATAGTGAATATCAGTAGTTGCACCCCCTATATCTATTACCAAAAAAGGATCAGCAACCTCAAAAATCTCTCTTAATCTAGGAAGAGACCTATTTACAATATAAGGAGTTGGATATATCTGATTTGATGTAATCTCATATAATCTCTTTATATCCTCTTTTCCCACAATATCTTTTTGATATAAGTTAGTCAGGTAATCTCTTAAAAACTCCTCTCTTACCTTTAACTTATTGGTAATAATATTTGGCAATACTACTAAATTTGGAATATTCTCCTCTAAAAACTTTACATCAACTCTATTACCTACATATACAATATTATTATATTTTAGCTCTTTTAAAAACTTAATCAATCGAATGTCAAACTTTGGTTTAACAATATCTATGCCACCTACAATAATTACTACATCAATTAAACTATCTGGGGGAGTTATCTCTTCAATTTTCGAGTAGAGAACCTTATCTATAATATTAATTCCAGAATTAAAAGCTATATTTGTAGCATACTTTATACTAAATAGAGAAGTTAACCCAATAATTAGTGTGCTAAGTCCTCCATTTGCCGAGCTACAAATATATATCTGCTCTTTACTATAATTTTTTAGTAAAGAGCCACACTTATCTTTTAAATCACTATATATATCTTTATTAAAATCTCTAAAATACTGTCTAGTCTTATTATCATAACCTACTTTAAAGTAGGTGCTACCTATATCTAAATATAACTTTTTTTGCATCTATCCTTCCAACTACTATTTTGGGATATATATTAAATCTCCCACATTCAATTTGGTAGATGCACTCTTAATCTTATAGTTTGCATCTATAATTTTTTGAACTTTTTTTGTTGTTCCATAAAATCTTTTAGATATCTTATAGAGAGTATCACCTTTTCTAATTCTATAGAGTCTATCTCTAATCTTCTTATCCAATTCTGGAACAATAATTCTTTGCCCAACTCTCAAATGAGTCCCTCTTCTTAGCCCCTTATTTGCTCTTAATATTCTTTTATAATACATAGGGTTACCATAAAATCTCTCTGCAATTGATGCTAGAGTATCTCCCTTTCTTACTCTAACAACAATAAAATTTGGTCTTTTTTTAACCCTTTTTACCCCTTTATGCTCTCCATTTTGAGTATGAGATGCAATATGTGTCTCTTTTGAACTAGATACTAACTCTCTATTAGTTCCCTCTTCTCCACTCTCTACTATGGCACTAGATGAACTATTTTCTCTTTTTGATGCCTCATCTGCACTATCTCTACTACTCTTTGGATCTATCCTATTTTGTGCAACCATTTTAGAGACATCTACCCCTTCACTTTTTGCACTCTCTTGCTTCTTCATAGCAGTAGATACAATCGACTCTATCTTATCTCTTACATCTCCCTTTTGAGATGTAGTATTTGTTTCAGAGACCGCTACTTTACTGCTACTATCATTACTTTTGCCATCTCCACTTAAAGAGTTATATCCAAAATATCCAGCAACACCCAATAAAACAACAGAGGCTACAGCTATCAATCTCTTCTTAGCAGATGAGTCTTCTTCTGCATGACTAGGTGCATACTCATATTCAAAATTATCTCTATTTTCAAAACTCTCTCTTTTTCCATTATGATAGCTATTAAACTCCTCCTCAGCTTGCTCTTTTAGAGTCTCTAAATGTTTTATTCTCTCTTCTCTTTCTCTATCATATTTTTCTATATCATATTCGCTAGACATACTCTTTCCTATATAGTTTTAGTTTAAAATTATATCACAATAAGTGTGCTATTTTTAATACCACTTAAGCCAATTTTGTATCTATTATATCATCTGAACTATTACTAGTATCTGTTTGTTCGATAGTCTCTATCTGTCTTGGTTCTATTTGAGGTTTGGGCTTTGGCTCCTCATAAGTTACCATTGTTCCAATAACTCTACCACCCTCTTGAGTTTTGATATTTTTGACTGTAATTTCACCCTGAACAAAACCATTTCTACCTACATCTAAAAGCTCTGAAGCTGTAATTTTACCCTCTACCTTTCCATTTACAACAACTCTTTTACTCTCTAATCTATCTGTAGATATTTTTCCATCTGGTTCAATCTCAATTACATCTTCTCCAATAACTCTTCCACGTTTAATGTTTCCATTTATAACAATTCTCTTCCCTTCTATATTATTTGCTTCAATTGTTCCATCTTTTGCAATTTTTATGATATTATCAGATATGATATCTCCAATAATAATTCCACTAATTATGATATTTGAAGCATAAATCTTATTTGTAACTTGACCAGTCTTTCTAATATCTAGCTCTTTAGCATAAACTTCTCCTTTTACCTTTCCATTTATCATTACACTATCTGCTTTTATTACTCCATTTACACTTCCACTTATACCAATATTTACACTAGGAGCAGTTACATCGCCATTTAGAGTTCCATCAATTAGAACAAAATCACCTCCAGAGATATTTCCATCTACTACAATGCCCTTTGATATTGTTGTAGAAGATTTTGGTTTTGGAGGAGTAGGTGCCTTTGGTTTTATAGGTTCAACTTTTGATACACTTGGTGCCTCCTTTGTATTTAACTCTTTGCCTTTGGTAGTTTTTCTAAAAAAAGCCATAATATCCCCTTTCAAAATGATATTTTCTGAATTAATAATAATATCTAATAGTAGCTTAGTAAGTTGTTTTTTATTATTGGATATGAATTGATAAGTAGTTTTTTTCTGATGTCTTGAAAAAAATAACATTGTTTATATTTTTTATTGTTATATAATATTTAAAATGTTAACTTTAATATATTTTAAATAGATTTAGGTATAATACGCCTCTTCATAGAAAAATAGACAAATCATAAAAGGATTTAGAATGCCAAAAATGAAAAGCGTAAAGGGTGCTGTCAAAAGATTTAAAGTCAAAAAAAGCGGTAAAATAAAAAGAGGTTCAGCTTTTAGAAGCCATATTCTAACAAAAGTCGATGGAAAACACCACAGACACTACAGAAAAGCAAAATATGTGCATAAGGCTGATGAAAAAAGAGTAAGAGAGATGATTGCATAAACTCTAAAAACAGACCCCTAAAATTAGGGTAAGTTCAAGTTTAAAATATTAAGAGAGACTTGACACCTTCAAAATCTAAATAAAAAACAAAGGTAAAGGAATATAAATGAGAGTAAAAACTGGAATAGTAAGAAGAAGAAGACATAAAAAGATATTAAAACAAGCAAAGGGCTTCTATAGCGGAAGAAGAAAACATTTTAGAAAAGCAAAAGAGCAAGTAGAACACTCACTAGTATATGCTTACAGAGATAGAAAGAGAAGAAAAAGAGACTTTAGAAGATTATGGATTATTAGAATAAATGCTGGTGCGAGACTTCATGGAATGAGCTATTCAACCTTTATGCATGGATTAAAATTGGCAAATATTGAATTGGATAGAAAAATATTAGCTGATATGGCAATGAGTAATCCTGAAGCTTTTGCTAAAGTAGTAGAGAGTGCTAAGAAGGCTTTAGCTAATTCATAATATGGGTTTGTAACCCATATTTGATTTTTATAGTTACAAAGTGTGACATTTTAAATCATTTTTTCTTAAAAAAATATATAAAAAGATAGTTATAAATATGCTTTAGCTACGAATGGTTACATAGTTTAAGTAAAATTTAATTAAAAAAGATACTCTTTAACTTATACACTTCTTGATATGATACCATAACTTCAAATAAATATATTAATTAAAAGGTTTTTTATGCAAAAAATCGTAATAATATCTATGTTTTATTCTCTTCTATTTGCTACGGAAAATTTTGTAGGGATTGTAAAATCTATAGAGGGTAAAGTCTATGTAAAAAGAGATAATAAAGTATTTAATTTAAATATTGGCTCTATGCTAAAGATGGGAGATATTATTATTACCAATGCTAAAAGCAGTATTGGTATAACTTTTGATGATGGAAGTAGATTATCACTGGGTGAAAATAGCATTTTTAATATAAACAGATATATATTCAAACCCAGCAAAAATCTATTTGATATTAATTTGAAATTAAAAAAAGGAAAAGCGCTATTTAACTCTGGCAAAGTTGGAAAAATTGCCCCAGAAGCCGTTAAATTTAATATTCCAGAAGGGGTTATTGGAATTCGAGGCACAGAGTTTCTTGTGGAGGTAAATTAGTGAGAGGTAGAGCGATAGTTACATTTAGTCTATTTTTGATGGGTTGCTCTTCTAAAACATTTATTGCTCTATCAGATAACAACTCTAGACACAATGCAATTATTATTAAAACAGCAAAAGGTAGCACTATATTAAATAGAGTAGGAAGTTTTATTATCTTAAATAGTAAAGATGAACTACCTACTAAGATTGGATATATAGAACCCTCTAAATTAAAAAATAGATATGCTCTACTCTATAAAAATATTCCTCCAAAACCACGCTCATATATTGTATATTTCAAACCAAACTCCATAGAGTTAACAAAAGAGTCAAAAAAGATTCTATTAGAGGCACTACAAGAGATAAAAAAAAGCTCTCCTTGTGTAGTTGATATAATAGGACATACAGATACAACTGGTTCATCATCTGCAAATATACAACTCTCTTTAAATAGAGCAAAATATATAAAATCTATAATTAATAAAAATATTCATTCTAAAATATTAAAGATAACTACAAAAGGATATGGAGAAGATAGACTCTTTGTAAAGACTGCTGATAATATCCCAGAACCCAAAAATCGTAATGTTGAAATCTTTATAAAATAAAATTATGATAAATAAAATTAAATATATAGTGCTATTTTTAGCAGTGACAATATCTAATACTCTATTTTATAATAGTGATACAATAGAAAGGGTAGATTTTTATCTATATGATGTAATAACTAAATTTTTTAATAAACATATATCAAAAAATCTATACTCCAACTCTCCTACTACAATTATTGTAGATATTGATGATAAAAGTTTAAAATATTTAGGACAGTGGCCATGGCCTAGAATAATAGAGGCAAAACTTATAAATATGATAAATCTCCAATATCCATCAGCAATTGGAATAAATATTCTATTTTCAGAACTAGATAGAACATCTCCTATAAATATAAGAAAATTTTATAAAGACATAATTGGCATAGATGTAAACTTAAATGGAAAAAACCTTATAGAAGATAATGATGAGAGATTAATTATTTCAATTAAGAATGCAAATGGAGTATTGCCTATATATTTTAGTAATGATTTAATGCTAAACAGTAATTGTGAAAATTTAGTATATAAAAACAATATCTTAAAAGATATATCAACCTCTTTTAAAGCAAATTCTATTTTATGCAACCATGCAAGATTACAAAAAAATATTAAAGAGTTTGGTTTTATCAATATATCTGCAGATGTAGATGGTATATTTAGAAGGGTTCATCTATTTGCAAAATATAAAGATAGGGTATTTCCATCTTTTGCTCTAGCTGTATTGATGAGTATAGATAATATAGATATTATAAAGAGCAATAGCTTTAAAATATTAAACCATAAAATAAATATGGATAGAGATAGCAATGTATTAATAAACTTCAATATAACTCCTCCAAAAATTATCTCTGTAGTTGATATATTAAACAATAGAGTATCAAATAGTGAATTCTTAGGTAAAATTGTAATAATTGGTTCATCAATTACTGCAATAGATCAATCATATAAACTATCTAATGGAAAAAGTATTACAAGTAGTATAATAGATGGATACTTAATTGAAAATATACTAAAAGATTCACTAATAGTCCAACCCAATATATTTAAAAAAATAAATATCTTGATATCTACTATTATTCTTTTTTTAGTAATTGTTCTATTAATAAAAAGATTTTATATATCAATACTTGCTATATTTTCTATTGTTATTATAGTTATCCTTCCATATACCTATATTTTTCTTCTATACAATAAATACATATCTATTGGCTATTTAGTAGCACCATTTCTAATTCATTTCTTTATAATAAACCTATTTTTTATATTTATCAATATAAAAGATAAAAATAGCTTTTATAAAGAGTTGATGAAATCCCACTCTGCTACTGTAGAGAGCATTGCCTTAGTATCAGCAATTAGAGATGATGAGACGGGAGAACATCTAAAGAGAACTAAAATATACATAAAAGAGTTAGCATGTTATCTACTTAAAAAAAGAAAATATACACATATCTTAAATAGAAAATATATAGATCTCATATATCAAGCTGCACCACTTCATGATATTGGAAAATTAGGTATTCCAGACAGTATCTTAAAAAAACCAGCTAGATTGACAAAAAAAGAGTATGAGATAATGAAACAGCACCCAATATTAGCTAAAAACGCAATAGAAAAAGCTATGAAATATTATGATAAAAATGATTTTCTAAATATTGCATATAATATAGCATATTATCATCATGAGAAGTGGGACGGTAGTGGATATCCAGTTGGATTAAAGGGTGATGACATACCACTAGAAGCACAACTTATGGCTATAGCTGACGTATATGATGCATTAGTTACAAAGAGATGTTATAAAAATGAATTTAGTTTTGAAGAGGCTGAAAAAATTATAATAGATGGATCTGGTAGCCACTTCAATCCTCTATTAGTAGAGGCTTTTATTGCCCTAAAAGATAGATTTAAAGAGATAGCTATAAAGTATAGAGATAATTATAGTGATGCATAAGTGCTAGTATCTACCACATCAATAACCCTCTCTCCCTTTAGAAATCTTTTTCTATAAAAAGGCTTCTCGCTAAATGATGTAATAATCACCTTCTTTTTAGCCGAAGATGCATGGATAAACTTATTATCACCTATATATATACCAACATGGTTGACTTTTCCTCTAAATTTATGCTCAGTATCAAAAAATACTAAATCTCCCTTTTGCAACTCATCAAAAGTTACAGGAATCCCAACTTTAGCTTGATGACCTGAATATCTTGGTAAATCTATCCCTATCTCTCTAAATACATATTTTGTAAATCCAGAACAGTCAAATGCATTTGGCCCATTTGCTGCCCATACATATTTTGTTCCAAGAAAGCTCTTTGCAGTCTCTATTATCTCATCTTCTTTACTAAGCTCTTCCCAGTTATCTTCGATCTCTTGAACTGTTGGAGCAATAGATGCACTCTCTTGGGTATCATCTATAATAATATTATCACTACTACTATCTAATAGATCATTATCTACTACTGTTGTAGATGCTAAAGTAGCAGTAGTAGTCTCATTTAGCTCATCTCCCTCTTCTAGACTAATTACTTTTGGCACTTTAATAGAGTTTTTTTCAAATTCCTCTTTTATAAGTGGATTATTCTCATCTACAAGATAGACTGGCATCTGCTCTTTTATACTTGCACTCTTATTATTATCACTTTTTAAACTACTATTATTATCTTTACCATTTTTGGAGCTATTTATATCTTTATTAGAATGTTTTGGAGGTTCTACCTTAGAGATGTTATCTTGGACACAACCACCATATATTAGTGGGATAACAACCCACGCCAATGAAATTTTCTTTATTTTCTTCATTTATAATATTTCCTTAAAAATATTAATTTTTTTAGAGAAATCCAACTCTATTTTCCAAAAATTTACATAAAAATTGTGGATAAATTGTGGAATAATTGTGAAATGACTTCTGTCAAGATTAATTTTAATTATAACTTAAATAAATAATGAAAGATTTATATATAAGTTTTTCAGATAAAATTTCCTATATAAAATGAAAAAATTGCTCCAATAAAGAGTATTGATAAAATCTCTAATAGGGTTATTTTCTTCCCTAAAAATCCTAAGATAAGGCTATATATAGCATAGCCAAAGGAGAGAACAAGAAAAAATATCGTTAAAAATTTTGAATTTGAATATGGTGAAAATCTTAAAAAAAACTCTATAGTATGATAAATATCTTTGAAAGATAAAATATAAAAAATAAGTATAGATATTAGTGTAACTATAATAAAAATTCTATTTTTAATTAAATATTTATAAAAAATATTTATAAGTGTAACTGATAATATTAAAACTCCGTATGTATATAAAAAGATATATATATAAAGAGTAGATAATTTTGAATCCTCAAAATTATCTATTATAGAACCATATACATATATAAATTGCCAATAAAATATTGCTAAAAATATGATGCTAAATAGTAAAGATGGTATAGACTTTAAAATTAATTTATAAATCATTTAAACTCTTTTTCTACATTTTATAAGAAAGTATATAAAAAAAATGTTTAGTTATGCAGAAAAAGAGCGTTTTAAATAAGATGTTTAATTTCTCAAAAAGTTTGGATCTGAAATAACCTCAAATGTCAAATCTGTAGCTCCCCTTTTTTCTAATTCACTCTTTATAGTCTCTTTTATGTGCTTTTCTCTATTTATTGGTAAGTTTGAGCGATCAATTATAAATGTATGTCCTGTCATATTTGCCCCAACCTCTTTGGCATTTGCTAAAATATTAAACACATCATATTTCTCATTTTCGGCAATAAAACACATAACGCTCTCCTCTAGTGCCTCTTTTAAATCTGAGGTAAAATCAACAGCCTGTTTTTTAGGCAAATCTTTTAATATCTCCTTTTCTATATAATTATAGTAACCCTTTTTCACATTATTGACATGTTCATAATCTTTACAAACATAGATTACTTCGTTTCCCATCTCTACCAATTTTTTGCCACTTAATAGTTCACTCTTATCCATACCAATTACACTTATTTTCATCGATTTATCCTCTCATATATTTTATATTAAAAAACTATCTTATATCTGCAACTAACAAAAAAGATTAGTTACATTAGTAAATATATGTGAAAATTTTATAACAATTAAATATAAACTTAACTTAAAAATTATATTTTTAATTTAAAGTTTAATTAAGATATAGACACTAACTACCATAAAACAATAATTTTAAATTATCAAAAAAAATTTTTTATAATATTTTATTCTGTTACTTATAGTTTTAAAGAATTTTTTTTATAATTTTTAGATATTAAATATATTAAAAAATGTTTTTTTGATAAAATATGTCAAAAGAGAAAAGAGAGGAAAATAGATTATGGAAGTTGATCTAAAAACACTAGATAGAGTATCTAAAAACATACTAGAAACCCTAAAGAGATTCCCGCTAGCAACGCTATCTACATTTATTATAACATTAATAATAATATCAATAATGGAGCTTAATTATCTAAAATTACCAACAGATACATACAACGTATTGGTTGCAAAAAAAATAGCTTTTGTAGCATCTCTTGGAATATTTCTATTTCCAGCCCTAAGACTCCTATTTCCAAACATAATAATGAGCATTTTAGGTATTGTAATACTAAGTTGGTATTATAGATTACTACCACTAGATATAAATAACACTATTATTATAAATCGACATCTAATATTAATGTTTGCAATATTTTTAATGCTATTTTGGACTCCATTTATTACAATAAAAATTAGTAATAAGAATATATGGGAATGGACACAACACCTAATATTATCATTTGTAAGCTCACTATTTTTTGCCACTTTACTATATTTTGGAGTAGCACTAGGACTATACCTAATAGAAAAACTATTTCATATAGATATTCCATCTATTAGATATGATCAATTAGCAGTTATTATATATATAATATATGGTGCAAATCTATTTTTAGCACAAATACCAAAATATATAATACTACTTCAAGCTAGAGTATATACAACAGCCGAGGAGATTTTTACAAAATATATACTATCTAATTTAACTATTGGATATTTTCTAATTATATTTACCTACTCAATATCTGTAATAGCCTCCATGAATCTACCAAATAGAAACTTAACATTAGTATCTATTATATTTACTCTCCTTGCAATAACTACATACCTATTTTGGACTCCACTATTTAAAAAAGAGAATAATAAATTTAAAACTGCAATATGGCTAGCAATACTCTTCCAAACCATTATATTGGGAGTCGAGATATACTATAGAGTAGAAAAGTATGGTTTTACAGAAAATAGATATTTTCTACTCTTATATACAATATGGCTATTTTTAATGAGTCTCTATTTTCTATTTATTAAAAATGCCAGCTATAAATGGCTATTTGTAACAGCCACACTCCTTTTAATTGGATCTCAATTTGGCAAATATAGTGCTATAAACTTTAGCAAAGAGTATCAACTAAAAAGATTAGAGAGACTATTAAAAAATAGAGATCAAAATATCTCAATAGATGCTAAAAAAAAGATCTATTCTACAATAGAGTATCTATATCAAAGAGATAAATTAAATAGTCTAGCAAAAGCAATTCCAAATATTACAAAGGAGTATCAAGATTTAAATGAAACTCTAAAAAAAAGGATAGATTTCCCAAAATTTGCAATAGAAAAATTGGGATTTAAATATATAGATAATAAAAATATCTATATCACATTTAGACCTATCTTTCTTAAAAAAATATTGAATATAAAAGAGTATAGTTGGTTAGTTGAGTTTAACTATAATAGATATAATAATAGATTCTATACAAAAGATATAAACATAACATTCAATAAAAATATATTACAAATTAAAAATAATAAAGAGAGAATAGAGCTAAATCTAAATCCATTTATAGAGCATCTCAATATAGATAGAAGAGATAAAATAGTAAACATATCTAATAAAAAATTAGAATATAAAAATAAAAAAGTCAAAATTCTATTTGAATCTATAACTATAGATAGAAAAAAAAGAGAAATTGTAGATTTTATAGCTAAAATACTATTTTAAAAAAGGATTTAGAGATGGAACTATTTTTTAAACTTGAAGCTGGCTATTTAATAATAGCACTATTTATACTACTTATAACAGCATTTGTATCTACAAGAGATTTTATGCCAAAGGGTAGTTTTAAAAAAGGGATATTAATTGTCCTATTAGTAGTAGCTAGTGCTATTGGATTACATTTTAAAATTACAACAGATAGAATAGATAAAGTAAAAGAGGCATTTTATAGTGGAAAAAACATCTTATGTGAAAATAGAGTAATTAGAGTTGGAACCCAATATGTAAATATAAATAAAAATAGAGAGTGGTCTTTGAATGGATATATATTTTCATCTCCAAATTTTGAAAGAGATTTTTTTATTGCAAGATGTATAGTAGAGTAGTAAAATTTAAATATGGAGTAGCCCTAACAGGAGGAATTGCTACAGGAAAAAGTAGTGCTTCTGCTATATTAAAAGAGTTAGGATTTGAAATCGTAGATGCAGATAAAATAGCACACTCTATCTTAGATAGAGAATTTATAGCAATAGGCAAACTATTTGGAAAAAAATATATAAAAGATGACAATAGTATAAATAGAAAAGAACTTGGCAAACTTATTTTTAATAATAAGAGAGCAAAAGAGAAATTAGAAAACTTTATACATCCTCTAATATATAAAGAGATAACAGATATAGCAGATAGGTTTGATAGACTAAAAAAGAGATATATATTAGATATTCCTCTATTTTTTGAAACAAACAGATATAGAGTAGATAGAGTAATTGTCGTATACACACCAAGAGATATTCAGCTACAAAGATTAATAAAGAGAGATAAAATATCAAAAGAGGAGGCTCTAGCAAGACTAAACGCCCAAATAGATATTGAAGAGAAAAAGAGACTTGCCACATACATCATAGACAATAGTGGAGATTTCAAAAATTTAGAAAAGGAGACTAAAAGAGTTGCAAAAATACTAACGGATTGAGTAATTTAACATCAACTCCCTTAACTGCTCAATCGCTCTATCCTTAGGCTCTTGAACCCTTATAGTTTGATAATATATATCTACCCTACTAAATGGCTTTGGAACTACAAATTTATCCCAACTCTTAAGTTGCCAATATGATGAAGCTCTAAAGCTTACTATCATAATTGGTAATTTTTGCTTTATAGCAAGTGCAACTGCACCAGCACTCACAAAGTGTCTAGGTCCTCTTGGACCATCTGGTGTAATTAGGAGATTTTCTCCTCTTTTTAAAACTTTTATAGAGTCAATAAGTGCAGAAAATGCTCCCTTATTTGTAGAACCACGCACAGGCATAATTTTAAAAAAGTTTAAAACTCTAGCAATAAACTCTCCATCTCTATGTTTTGATATAATTGCTGAAGTTCTCTCTTTTGGATATAATTTTCTATACATTTGTGGAGATATAAATAGCTCTCCATGCCAACTTACAGCAATTAACTGTTCTCTTAATGGTTTATTTAAAAAGTGATACCTCTTTTTATATGAGAACCAAAAGAGTCTCATTATAAAAAAAAGAAGAGTTGGAGCAACTCTCAAAAGAAAAAATCTCTCTATCTCCTTTTTCACACAACCCTTCCCTCAAATGAGTAAAGAGCTGTTTTTGTAATCTCTACATCACAAATCTTCCCCAAGAGCTCTTCACTACCCTTAACTATTACAAGTTTTCCATTATCAGTTCTTCCAGAGACTCTCCCATCTGCTTTTAACTCATCAAAATAGACTTTATGAATTTTACCAAGTTCTCTTTTTTGGATTTCATCTAATATCTCCTTGTGTCTATTCTGCAGAGTTATAAGTCTTTTTGATGCTATCTCATCTGGGATTTGATTTGGAAAGTTAGAGGCTTTTGTGTGAGGTCTTGGGGAGTATTTAAATGAAAATATCTGCTCAAACCTTACTTTCTCCAACACATCCATAGTCTCTTTAAAATCCTCATCGCTTTCTGCTGGAAAGCCTACTATAATATCTGTAGATATTGCAACATCTGGAACAAGCTCTCTTACTTTTTGACATCTATTTAAAAACCACTCTTTAGTGTATCCTCTTTTCATATCCCTTAAAACTTTAGTTGAACCACTCTGTAGTGGAATATGAATCTGTTTACATATTTTAGGATTCTTTGCAAATTCCTCTAAAAACTCATCGTCCATGTGCAAAGGATGTGGAGAGCTAAATCTAATCCTCTCTAAACCTTCCACTTGGCTCACTTCTCTTAGAAGCTCTGTAAAGTTAATCTTCTCTTCATTTGGGTCACTAAAATATTTTCCATAATTATTTACATTTTGTCCCAAAAGCACCACCTCTTTTGCACCACTTTTTACTGCTCTTTCTACCTCTTTTAAGATAATATCTTTTGGAATGGAAATCTCCTCTCCTCTAGTTGCTGGAACAATACAATAGGTGCAGGATTTATCACATCCAATAGAGATATTTATCATAGCACGAAAAGGGTTTGTTCTATAATCTCCAAACTCATATAAACTATCATCATTTGTTATATCTATCTCAACTGCATGTTTTTTATCTATGACTTTAGAGAGTTTTGATATATTTCTAGCTCCAATTACAAAATCTACTACTGGAGCCTTTTTTATTATCTCTCTTCCTAAGTGTGATGCTGTGCAACCTGCTACTCCAATCTTTGCATCTGGCTTTTTATATTTTCTAAATACTCCAATTTCAGAAAATAATTTAGATACAGGTTTTTCTCTAACACTACATGTATTTATAATAATTAAATCTGCTTCATCTAACCTATTAGTTAAGTCATATGGCTCTTTTTTATTTAGTTCAGCTATGATATGTTCACTATCTCGCACATTCATAGCACAACCTAGAGTCTCTATATATAATTTTTTACTCATGATAATTCAACACTCAATTTACAATATGTATCTCATATATAAAATCATCATCGTTTAATCCATACTTCACCTCTCTCATATACACAGAGTAGTTCTTATCTTCAAAATACTCCATTAAATTTTTTAAATCCTTATGAGAGTTATCTTTATCAAAGTAAAATATGGATTTTTTTTCTAAATTCTCCTCAATCTCTTCAAGTGTAATCTCCTTTGGAGTTGCATTCAGTGAGGTTCTTGCTAATTTCAATTCCATAATCTTTTTGTCCTTAAAAATAATATATAATATGTTGTATTTATGTTTAAAATTATTATACCCATTTTACTTAAAGGTAAGTTTAGCTATAATTCATCTCCCTCGAAACGACTAACAAATTCACCTAGTTTAGTAACACATTGTTAAGTTTGTATTAAAAGGACTAAGTTTATGGAAAAAATTGTTGATATTATAGAGGCTATGGCTCATGAGAAGAATATTCCAATAGAGTCTGCAATTGACGCCTTTAAAGAGGCACTAATAAATACTGCTAAAAGATGCACAAGTAAAAGCTCATATTTTGAAGTTATTGTTGATATAGATAAAAAAGATTATAAAATAGAACAAGTCATTACTGTTTTAGATGATAATGATGAGAGACTAAAACGCAATCAAGACAGATACATTTCTCTCTCAGAAGCTAGAGAAGAGTATGGTGATGATATCGATGTTGGAGATGAACTAAGAAGTGAGTTTATTCTAGAAAAATATGGAAGAACCGCTTCTGCAAACCTATACCAAGAGCTACAATATCATATTCAGCGAAGAGTAGAAAAGGTTCTATTTGAAAAGTATAAGAGAAAAATCGGGACAATTTTAATTGGAACTGTCACAAGAGTTGATGATAAAGAAAATACCTATATTGAAATAGGCGAATTAAAAGGGATTCTGAGCCAAAGAAATAGGATTAAGGGTGAGAGTTTTAAAATAGGGGATACTCTAAAAGCACTTTTGAGATATGTAAGCATAGATAAAGAGCATGGTATGTTTTTAGAGCTTACTAGAACTGCACCAAAATTTTTAGAAAGACTCCTAGAAAAAGAGGTTCCAGAAATTGCTGATAATAGAGTAGAGATAGTAGCATCGGCTAGAATCCCAGGACAAAGAGCAAAAGTTGCACTAAAAACTGACTATCCAAATATAGACCCAATTGGTGCTACTGTTGGGGTTAAAGGAACTCGAATTAATGCTGTAAGCAAAGAGCTAAATGGAGAAAATATCGACTGTATTGAATACTCAATAATGCCTGAAGTATTTATCACAAGAGCTCTCTCTCCAGCAATTGTGCATAGTGTAAAGATTACAGATAGAAAAAAGAAGAAGGCACTAATTAATATTACAGCAGATCAAAAAGCTAAAGCTATTGGAAAAGATGGTATAAATATAAGACTCGCATCTATGCTAACTGGATACACATTAGAGCTAAATGAGATTGAAGGAATTACTCAAAAAGAGAGACCAAAAGAGCAAGAAAAAACTAAAAATACAGATGCACTAGCAGACCTATTTAAATAGGATTTAAATTATGGATATAGAGTTAATTAGTAAGATAGTAGATTATGCAATTATTGGAATATTGGGATTTATGAGTTTTTTAAGCCTATTTTTCTGGATAGAGAGACTTCTATTTTATAGAAAATTAAACATATCAAAATATAAAACAAAAGAGCAATTAGAGATTGATGTCACAAACAATCTCTCTATCCTCTCAAGTTTTGGGGCAAATGCTCCATATATTGGACTACTTGGAACTGTTCTTGGAATAATTATCACATTCTACTCTCTAGGACAAAATGGAAATTTAGATGTAAAAACTATTATGACATCACTAGCTCTAGCACTAAAAGCTACAGCTATGGGGCTTGTAGTAGCAATTCCTGCAATATTTTTCTATAATCATCTAATTAGAAAAGCAGATATCATCTTAGCTAAATGGGATATATTAAAAAAGGGCAAATATGAGGCTAAAAAGATTTGATACCATAAATGTCGTCCCATTTATAGATATAATGTTAGTAATTTTAGTAATTGTGCTAACTACAGCCTCATTTATTCAACTTGGAGTAATAAAATTAAATCTTCCAACGGCAAAGGGGGAGAGCCTTAAAGATAAAAAAATAGATGAGTTAAATATCTCAATATCAAATGGTGGGGAAATATTTTTTAATAGGGAAAAAATTCCAAAAGAGCTTCTTGAAGAGAGATTAAAAGAGCATAATAGAAGTGTTCATATAACTCTATATTGTGATAGAGATGTAAAATTTGATAGATTTGTATATCTTTTAGATATATTAAAATCAAATGGATATGAAAATCTTGGGATTATGACAAAAAGAGATGGGAAATAGACGATACCTCTACTCATTTTTAATAACTGTTATTTTATATTCTCTATTTATATATGGAGCATACACTCTAAATTTTAAGACTAAACAAGAGGAAAAAAATAGACCTAAAATCGTAAAAATTGCACTAATAGCACCACCACCAACACCACATTCAACTCCAAAACCTAAAAAAGATATACAAAAAAAGAGTTTAGTATCAAAACCTCAAAAACTCCTAAAACCAAAACGTATAAAAAATAAAAAAAGGGTAAAACAAAAATCAAAACTTAAAAAACTAAAACATAAGAAGAGTCTAAAAATTAAAAAAAATAGAAATATAAAAAGAAGAGTAAAAAAAATTAAAAAGAGAAAAAAGAGTCCAATAAAATCTCATAAAAAACGGATAGAGAAAAAAAGAGCCAAAATCAATCACAACTATAGAAAAAAAGTTATAAAAAGAGTAAAAAGACAAACTCCAAAACCACTTCCAACACCAAAAGAGATTATAAAAGAGTATGAAGTAGTAGAGTATGCTAAGATAGAGAATATATATCAACCAGTAGAGATAGAAACAAAATCTAAAAAAGTTACACAAACCTCGAAAAGATTAAACAAAAATTTAAACAGAAATAGAACAGAAAATGATAAAAAGAGTATTATAATACCTACTCCAAAACAGAATATACAAAATAGTAGTAGTTCTAAAAAAAATCTAAATAGACAAAAGAGCTCCTTTTTAAGCAATATAAGAGAGACAATAAATTCAAATAAGATATATCCCAGAAGAGCTAAAAGAATGGGAATTGAAGGGGTTGTAAGAGTCACTTTTGATATTGATTCAAATGGAAATGTATTAAATATTAGAGCAACAAATGCTCCAACAATTCTAAAAAAAGCAGTAATAAAAGCTGTAAAAAACTCGTTTCCTGTAGATATACCAGAGAGTCTAAAAGAGCTATTTCCTCTAAGAAATATATCAGTAAAAATATTTTTCAAATTAAATTGATATAGATTTTAAAAACAAATCCATATCTACTCTCTCTCTCATCTGCTCTATAAAACCATCTATAATTCTCTTTTTTCTAATATTAAATCTCTCATCTTCAAATATCCCATGAATAAACGTCCCCTTAATATTTTTATCTTCAAAATAGAGTGGATAGTTTCTGCTAACTCCATGGTGTATCTCAAAACCATCAACCACTCTTCCAAATATATTATATATGCTCCGTCTTACAATCTTTTCTCTTTTAAATATAATATCATCATCAATAAACCCAAGTCCCTCAACTACTGCACCCCTGTTAGACTCAACTCCAAATTCATCAATTAATCTCTTAAACATCATCTCAAATCCACCACAAATTCCAATAATATTGCTCTTTGTTCTCTTTAATCTATCAAAGAGACCAACTCTCTTTAACCACTCTAAATCTTCAATTACAAGTTTAGAACCAAGTAGTATTATCTCATCAAACTGCTCTAAATCTATGGAACTTCGTATAAATTCAACTTCAACTTCTGGGTCTAATATTAGAGGCTCTAAATCATTGTAGTTACTCAAATGAGGATACAAAATAACACCAACCCTTCTTTTTATATTACCTCTTATCTGCTGATAGTTCAAAAGAGACTGACTATCTTCAAAGCCCAAATTAAAAGGCACATAGGGTAAAACTCCCAATACTGGAATTTTAAACTTATTTTCTATAATCTCAACTCCCCTATCAAATAGAGATATATCTCCTCTAAACTTGTTTATAATAACTCCAATAACATTTTTTTGAAGTGCTTTTGGAAGAAGATTATAGACTCCATATATTGATGCAAAAACTCCCCCCTTCTCAATATCTGCAACCAATATAATTTTGGTATTAAATCTAGTAGCCACAAATATATTGGATAAATCCTTATCCATTAAATTTAACTCCACAGGACTTCCTGCACCCTCTGCTACTACACAATCATATCTACTATCTAGGTGCAAAAATGACTCTTCAACAACTGGTTGAAGTTTTGCTATATCTCTGTAATACTCTCTTACACTTTGAGTCTTAACAACCTTTCCTTCTACTATTAGATATGTTCTACTGCCCTTAGCAGATTTAAGTAAAACTGGATTTAAATGGTAAGATGTGGTAATATTTAAAGCTTTTGCTTGAAAGTATTGAGCTACTGCAATCTCACTCTCATCATCTGCAACTACTGCATTATTTGAAACATTTTGAGCCTTAAATGGAGCAACACTATATCCTAAATCTTGAATAATCCTAGATATTAGAAGTGTAATTGTGGATTTTCCAGCATCACTACTTGTGCCAAAGATAGATATATTTCTCAAAGTCTTTCCAAAGAGTAGAGATTTAATTAATCTCTAACATTCTCTCTAGTGCTAAATTTGCATATTTTATTGTTTTCTCATCAACAAAAATCTCATTTATAGGTTCATTATCCTCAATTGATTTTAGAGTTAAATATAAATCTTCAAGGGTTGTCTCATTCATTGTTGGACACTCTGGCTTTGTAGCAGATAATACATAGGTATTTTTATCTCTCATTCTATTTACTAAATTATACTCTGTCCCAACTGCTACTTTTTGGTCTGGATCAAGTGAATTTACATATTTTATTAATTGAGAAGTAGAACCCACAAAATCGGCTACATCTACAACAGATGGATCACACTCAGGATGAACTGCAATTTTTATATCTGGATATCTCTCTCTATAAAACTCCACATCTTCTACTGTAAATAGCTGATGAACTGAACAAAATCCATTAAAACAGATAATATCAACCTCTTTTGGATCACACTCCCCCTCACCAATTACACACGATTTCAACCCCATAGAGTTTGCGAAATTTTGTCCCAAACATCTATCTGGCACAAATAGAATCTTCTTTCCACTCTCTAAGCCTTTTTCTATTATTTTATAAGCATTTGACGAGGTGCAAACCATTCCACCCATCTGCCCAACTTTAGCCTTTACAGTAGCATCACTATTTATATATGTAATTGGTAAAATTTTATCCCTTGGAATACCCTTTTTTATCATATATTGGACACTATCTTCAAAATAACTACTATCTATCATTCTAGCCATAGCACAACATGCAATCTTTGGCATTAAAACCCTTTTGTCTGGAGCAATTATCTTTACACTCTGCCCCATAAAACCAACTCCACAAAATACAACCCAAGGATTACTATCGACCTTACATTTTCTAGCAAGTTCTAAGCTATCTCCTGTAATATCTGCTAACTCAAAGACCTCATCTCTCTGATAGAAGTGTCCAACAACAGTAACTGGTAACTTCTCTTTTAACCTCTTTATCTCTGATATGTAGTCTATACTCAACTCTATTCACCTATTTTTTAGTTAAAAAATAGCATATTTTTATTTAAATCTAAGAAATTTAAAAACTAAACTTTCCTTTTTTTATCTATTTGTAAAAAAACATAGATAATTAATATCTAATTTATAATTAGGTAATATAATTTCGATTAGCAAATATAAATTTAGGAAAGAGATGAATATTCAAAAGAGAAGATTAATCGGTGCTAAAATATTGGGAGGAGCAACCCTCATTTTAATGTTAATATCACAACCAAATTACAATATTTTTATGGATATTTTAGGTTTTATACTAATTGTGGCATCTGGGGTTGGTAGAATCTGGTCTTTAGCATATATTGCAGGATTAAAGAGTAAGAGAGTTATATCTTATGGGGCATACTCAATTAGCAGAAATCCGCTATACTTTTTCTCATTTCTAGGATTTGCTGGGGCTGGATTGGCTTATGGGTCTATTATTGTATCTATACTTTTAATATTAACTTTTGCTATAACTCACATTCCAATAATACTCTATGAAGAGAGAAAGCTAATATCTATATTTGGAGATGAGTTTAGAGAATATATGAAAAGAGTTCCAAGATTTTTTCCAAAAATATCACTACTAGATAACCCAAAAGATGCAAAATTTCACCCAAAACAATTTACAAAATCTGCAATAGAGGCTACATATATAATATTAAGTTATGGAGTCATTAAGTTGATTGTATGGCTTCATGCTCAAAATATACTCCCAAATATAATAAAACTCCCCTTTTAAAAAATAGATATTTTTATAAAAAATATTTATTTTTGATATAAATCAATATTAATAAATATATAATCAGATAAAATTACTCTTAATTTAAAGATGGAGTTTTTTAATGCGTATACTATTAATATTGAGCACTTTTTTAATTTTTTTAAATGGAATTGATTTAAAAAGCTGTAAAGCTTGTCATCCTATTATATATAGTGAATTTGAGGACTCAATGCACAACAAGTCATCTATACAAGATGATAAAATACATAAAGCTGTATGGAAAAAGCACCCACTAAGTGCTAAAGGAGAATATAAATGTGCAAAGTGTCACTCTCCAAATATTAAAATGGAAAATACTCAACATGGAGTTAATGGAATTACATGTATTACATGTCATAGTATAAAAAGTATAAAAGAGCATGTAGAATCAAATGAAAATGTATATGAAACAAAAGATAAACTCCTATACTCTGCACAAAAGGGCAAAGAGAATCAAAAGGTAATATATAAAATTGAGAGTTCATGGTTTGGTCTTGTAAAGAGAGTAAAGGGCTCTCCATACCATGATATAGATTATCGAAATAAAATATTTTATACAGGAGAGGTGTGTATGGGGTGCCACTCTCATAAAAAAAATAGTAAAGGCTTAGATGTATGTAGAACAGATAGTAAAGGAGCAAAAAGTAAAAAGAGCAACTGCATTACATGCCACATGCCAAAAATAAAAGGAAGTGCTACAACAATTAGAATCTCTGATAAACATGCATTTCATGGCTTTGCAGGGCTTTTCAATAGTCCAAAACTACTTAGCAAATATATAAATTTAGATTATAAAATATCAGATAGAGGATTTAAGATATCTATAGAGAATAAAGCTCCCCACAATTTACTACTCCACCCACTAAGAGTATTAAAATTAAAAACTACTATATATAGAAATGGGAAAAAAATTCAACTAAAAGAGTATAACTTTAAAAGAGTTATAGGAACAAGTAAAAATAAAAAAGCCTCTATGCCTTGGTTAGCAGATGCTATTATAAAAGACTCTACAATTAAAGCAGATGAGACAAGAGTAATCTCTTTTAATACCAAGCTACAAAAGGGTGATGAGGTAGAGGTTAGTTTAGGATTTAATATTTTAAATCCAAAAGTTGCAAAGAGATTTAATTTAGAAAAAGATAAAACTCTAACAGAGTTTAAACCTATAAAGCATCTCTATTTCCAAGTTAAATAATATCTGTTATAATAAACTAAAAAAATAGGAAATAGATATGCTCTTTAATTTGGAAAATAGCAATAGCTCAACAAACTATAAATTAATGTCTCAAACAGTTATCCCAAGACCAATAGCTTGGGTTGTAACAGAAAATAGAAAAGGAGTAATAAATATTGCTCCATTTAGCTATTTTACTCCTCTCTCTTCAAACCCTCCAACCATGTTAATATCAGTAGGACATAAAAGCGATGGAACTCCAAAAGATACACTCCAAAACCTAAGAGATACAAAAAGATGTGTAATCTGTTTAACAGAAACAAAAGACCTAGATAAAATGCACCTCTCATCAAAAGCACTAGCTAGTAATATTAGTGAAGCCGATGAGTTTAATATTAAAACTAAAAAACTTCTAGAAGATTTCCCACCAATAGTAGAAGATACCCCTTGTGCCTACTTTTGCACCTACAATCAAGAGTTAGATATAAGTAAAGCTACAATCCCAATTATTCTAAATATCAAAGAGCTATTTATAAATGATAGAATCATAAAAGATAGAGATAAATTAGAGATAGAATTTAATCCAATTGCAAGAGTTGGTAAAAGTTATAAAAATTTAGGAGAGGAGTTAAAAGCTCCAAATATTTAGAGCTTTTGCATATCTTCTATTGTGCTAAGTAGAGCTTTTAGTTTATTTTGAACCTCTAAAAATTCTAACTCTGGAATGGAGTCTGAAACAACTCCAGCTCCAGCTTGAAGAGTAATAGAGTCTTTTTTTATTAAAGCTGTTCTAATAGTAATTGAACTATCCATATCTCCATTAAAAGCAAAGTAACCTACACTTCCAGAATAAAAGCCTCTCTTTAACCTCTCATACTCTGCAATTAGCTCCATTGCACGAATTTTGGGTGCTCCTGTCATTGTTCCTGCTGTAAAAGTTGCACGAAATAGGTCAAAGGCATCTTTTCCCTCCTCAATAATTGCCTCTACATCACTTACTAGATGCATCACATGTGAGTATCTCTCAACCCTCATCATATCTGTGACTTTTACTGTGCCACTTTGAGCTACTCTTCCAACATCATTTCTACCTAAATCTACAAGCATTAAGTGTTCTGCTCTCTCTTTTGGGTCGTTTAACATCTCCTCTTCTAGCTCTTTATCTCTTGCGTGGGTTTTACCTCTCTTTCTAGTTCCTGCAATTGGGCGAAGAAGTATCTCTTCATCTGTTAATTTTACCATAACCTCTGGGGATGAGCCACAAATAGAGAAATCCTCATAGTCTAGTAAAAAAAGGTATGGAGATGGATTTTTTGAACGCAAAAGCCTATAAAAACTCAATGGGTCAATCTCCCCTTTTTGAGTATATCTATTAGAAAGAAGTATCTGAAAAATATCTCCAGATTTTATCATCTCTTTTGATTCTAAAACCAACTCTTTAAAGCGTTTCTCATCTATTGCATATTCCCCCTCTCCAATCACAGAGGCTCTTTTTAACTTTTGTGGAGTATGTGGATTTAATAAGATATCTTCAATATCCTCTACTCTATCTGAATAACTACTATCATTTTGTATAATAGTGAGCTTAGAACTCTTATGAGAAAATGCTAAAATTATTGATGGTCTAACAAGGTCTAAATCTGGAGTATTCAGAGAATCTTTTAAATTCTGCATATAAGGCTTTAAGACTGGCTCAAATACCTGAACCATATCATAACCAATATATCCAATAAATCCATCAACAAAAGAGAACCCAAGCTCTCTTTTTAAGTTATTAAATCTATCTTTTTCAAGTTTACTATAGTAGTCTTGAAGAAAAGAAAAAGGGTCTATTGATAACTCTTCTACTCTTGAATCTTTTTTATAAAAAGTTATATTATCCTTATATGTAACCCTCTCCATATCTCCTATTGTAATAAAGGAGAAATTTCCATCGCTATTATTTACTACGCTCTCAAAGAGCATAGTAACCTCATTTGGGAAGAGCTCTTTTATTCTCCCATATATAGCAACTGGTGTTAATTGATCAAAAAGAGTCTGTTTTATCATCTAATTTAATTTTGTTATAAATGCATCTGGTGCTATCTTTTTAACCTGAGATAAATCTTTTCTAGCTTCACTAGCAGATGCATAAGGTCCTACTAAAACTCTGGTTGCACCACTATCTGTTTTTGTTGTCTTATAGTGTAATCCTCTTGCCTTTATTAATTTAATAGCATTATCTGGATCTTTAAAAGTTCCAACTTTTACATAATATTTTTTTACTATATTTTTTGGTGTAGTGTGAACTTTTGGAGTATGTCTTTTAACCTCTTTATACTCTTTTCTTCTTATAATATGTTTTTTTACAATATGTCTTTTAACCTCTTTGTGCTGATCTCTTAGAGGGACTTTTTTATTTGAATCTTGTTCTTTTAAAGCTGTCTTAACATCAGCTTGTTCACCCTTTTTAGAATTTGAAAGCAAAGCATTTGCACCAACAGCAGCTGCACCAGCACCAAGTATAGCAGCACCCGTTCCAAGAGGAGAAGAATCACTATTTGTAACATTTTGTTGTGCTACTGCTGTAACTCCATTTGCACTAGCTAGAGTATCATTATTCTCCTCATCTTCCCCTAAAATTATCTTAGTTATTACAATCGAAATAACTAAAATAATAAACAAAAGCGCTAAGAGTGTTAAAATATTTTTGAGTTGAGCCTTTTTTGAGTCACTATTGTCATCTATGACAATATCATTTAGATTTTTGCTTTCCATTTCTCTTTTGTCTCCATTTTTTTTTAAAACAGAGTATAACACAAAAAAGGTTATTTAATAGCGTAAAATCACATTTTTTTAATATCTAGTCCCCTTTTTTCACACCCTATTTGTTAAATGTGAAATAAAACTCCATTTTTTAAAACATTTACTACATTATTTCACTTTAAAAAATCTCTGATAAAATTTTAACACTAAAAATGAGGTTAAAATATGAGAAGAGTTGTAACTGGTGTTGTTGGAAATGATATCCATGTAGTTGCCAATAGGTTAATTGAGATATCACTAAAAGAGAGAGGATTTGAAGTTTTTAACCTAGGAGTTAATACATATTTAGAAGAGTTTATAGATGCAGTAATAGAGACTGATGCAGATGTTTTGCTTATATCTTCTCTAAATGGAGAGGCTGAGGGGTGGAGTAGAGATTTACTCTTTTTAAAAAGTAGATATGATTTAGATGATGTGCTATTTGTAATTGGCGGGAATTTAAGTGTTGGAGAAGCAAATGCCCAAGAGATGGAAAAGAAATATAGAGCTTATGGATTTGATTTAGTATTTCATCAAATAGATTTAAATGAGGGGTTAGATATTGTAGAAGAGACCCTAAAGAGGAAGAAAAACTAATGTTTCAAAAAGAGCGAGAGATAATTACAAACACCCCATATACAGATAGTTTTGATTTTAATGAGATAAGAGATTTTATAAAGAGTGCAAACAAAGAGCTTTTTATCTCCTATAAGTTTAAAAATAGTAGTTCTATGTTAGTGCAACCTAGAGGTGGATTCCCCACATACGAAAAGGTCTTTAAACTATATGAAAAGTTTATAGAAGCTGGAGTAGATGTCTTACCACTTACTATAGATAGTAATACTAGATTAAATGATTATGAGATGGCAAAGAAGATGTTGGCTCTATCTGAAGAGAGTGATGAGAATATGTTAAATGGATACCCTCTAATAAACCATGGATATAGAACCACTAGAAAAATGGTAACTCACTTTAATACCCCAATTAGTCTAAGACATGGAACTCCAGATGCAAGACTCCTAGTTGAAGTAGCCCTTGCTAGTGGAATATTTGAGATAGAAGGAGGACCAATTACATACTTGCTTCCATACTCTAAAAACTTTCCACTAGATAAGGCTTTTTTATATTGGAAATATGTAGAGAGAGTATGTGCAGACTACTCTAGCCTAAATGAGCCAATCAATAGAGAATCTTTTGGTCCACTTACTGCAACCATGCAACCCCCAGCAATTGTAATTGTAATTCAAATTTTAGAGATGCTTCTCTCGCTAGAAGAGGGGGTTAAATCTTTTTCTGTGAGTTTTGCACAAAATGGCTCAATAATGCAAGATATAGTAACTTCAAATGTTCTAAAAAAGCTCTCTAGAAAATATGCCAATATGTTTGGATACTCTGATGCTCAAATTCACCTTGTATATCACCAGTGGATGGGAGCTTTTCCTAGAGATAAAAACTTCTCAGACTCGCTTATTACAACCTCTACAGTAATTGCTTCAATGGTTGGAGCAGATAAGATTATTACAAAAACAAGAGATGAAGCCTTTGGGATTCCAACTCCAGAAGTAAACGCACTAGCTGTTAGAAATACAAAATATACTCTCCAAATCTTAAGAGGTCTTCCAAAAATATCAGATGAGGAGGAAGAGGAGAACCTAACTCAAATGGTAGATGATATTTTAGAGGCCGTCTTTAATGATAGGGCTGATACTCTCTGGAGAAAGGTTTTAAACTCCATTAAAAATGGAATTATAGATATTCCATTCTCCCCTCATATTATAAATGCTAGTGAGGCAATTACAGTAAGAGATAAAAATTCAAATATTAGATTTTATAATAGAGGAAAAATCCCAATTAGCGATAGGTGTTTGGAGTTTGAACGCTCAAAAGTAGAACTAGGCTCAGACTCTTTAGTAGAGCATATTATAAAAGATATATCTATTATGCTCTAATCTTCTAAATCTTTTAAATCAAACACATCATCTAAATTACTCTTAGACTCTTTAACTCTTGCATCTTTTCCTATTCCTTGAAGTTTTAATTTCATATCAGATGGATTTGTAGCATTCTCTAAGACTGTATCTTCACTAATTCTATTATCATAATATAGATCAAGTAGTGCTTGGTCAAATGATTGTGAACCATAAATCTCTTTACCCTCCTCTATTGTATCTAATATCTCAAAGTCTCTATTTTGAGCAATAAGTTCTGATATTCTAGCAGTCCTCTTCATAACTTCAACAGCAGCAGCTCTTTTACCATCTATAGTCTTTACTAATCTCTGAGATATAACCCCCTCCAAGACTGAAGCTAGAGTCATTCTAATCCTATTTTGCTCCTCTTTTGGAAACATACCAATAACTCTATTTACTGTCTCTTTTGCATCAAGAGTATGCAGAGTTGAAAAGACTAAGTGTCCCGTATTTGCAGCATGTAGAGCTATTTCTATTGTCTCGAGATCTCTCATCTCCCCTATTAATATAATATCTGGGTCTTCTC
>Ga0256843_1000303_pt1 | contig 42582 bp, 39 predicted proteins | sample AlvinellametaG_FD_191572 | JGI IMG/M metagenome (GOLD analysis project Ga0256843, IMG submission 191572) | Pompeii worm associated microbial communities from hydrothermal vent at the East Pacific Rise, Pacific Ocean - Alvinella | ecosystem: Host-associated > Annelida > Integument > Unclassified ...
CTCCATAATGAAGGCCTTTATCTCACGCAGGAGCAGATAAATGCTTCTCTTGTAGAGTATATAGTAAAGAGTTTTGATGATGCAGCCCTTTAAACCAAAAGTAAAAGCACCCAATCCAAAAGAGCTTCAAGTCATACAGAAGATACTTGCCAAATACAGGCTCACAACGGTATGTGAAGCAGCGGCCTGTCCAAACAGAGCAGAGTGTTACGCAAGGCAGAGTGCTACTTTTATGATTCTTGGCAATACCTGCACACGCTCTTGCTCCTTTTGTAATGTAAAGAGTGGCAGAGGGGAGCGTGTGGATAGTGATGAACCTTCAAATCTTGCCAATGCAATCGCTGCTTTAAATCTTGCCTATGTTGTTGTGACATCTGTTGATAGGGATGATTTAGATGATTATGGTGCAGCACACTTTGCAGCCTGCGTGAGAGCTATACAACAGAGAGTCCCTGAGATAAAAATAGAGCTTTTGACTCCAGATTTTCGTCTTCATAAACCATCTTTAGATACAATCATAGCAAGTGATGTCCATAAACTTGCACACAATCAGGAGACAGTACGCCGTTTAAGTAAAAGTGTGCGACCTCAGAGTGATTATGAACGCTCTTTGAAGGTGTTGGAGTATTATGCCAAATACTCTCACGCAAAGATAAAGTCCTCTTTAATGGTTGGTTTGGGTGAATCTGTTGCTGAGTTGCGTGAGAGTATGCGTGAGCTCTTGGATGTAGGTGTGCGTGAGCTGACAATAGGGCAGTATCTGCAACCAACACCAAAACATCATTGTGTTGAGAAGTATTATGAGAGTGCATTTTTTGAAGATATAAAAGAGGAGGCTTTTGCAATGGGCTTTGAGGCGGTAGCTTCGGGTGCGCTTGTAAGAAGCTCCTATTTTGCAGAGGAGTTGGGAAGATGAGTTATGCAAAACTGATACTGATGCGTCACGGAGAGAGTATCTACAATCAAAAGAATCTCTTTACCGGCTGGAGTGATGTTGAGTTGAGTGAGCGTGGAGTTCAGGAGGCAAAAAATGCAGGAACAATCTTAAAAAGAGAGGCACTTTACCCTGATATCTGTTACACTTCGTGGTTAAAACGTGCTATTCATACAGCACAATTTGCTTTGCGTGAGATGGAGTGGGAGCATATTGATGTTGTACGCTCATACAGACTTAATGAACGACATTATGGTGCGTGGCAGGGCAGAGATAAAGATAGAATCAAAAATGAGGTGGGAGAGGAGCAGTTTTTGGCTGTGAGACGCGGTTTTGATGTTGCTCCGCCACCTTTGCGTGAGGATGATGAACGTGTTGCGTGGAGAGAGAAGAAGTATGCAGGATTTGACCATACGCTGCTGCCTTTGAGTGAATCGCTCAAAGAGACTCAAAACAGAGTAGTTCCTTACTATAAAGAGATTATCAAAAAAGAGCTGCGAGCCTCAAAAACTCTTCTTATCTCTGCGCACGGAAATTCGCTGCGGGCATTGGTTGCTTTTTTGGAGCAGATGAAGCAAGAGGATATTCCTGCTTTGGAGATTCCAACAGGAGAGATTATCCTCTATAGTTTTGATAAAGAACTCAATATAGTAAAAAAAGAGGTTTTTTTAGGATGAGAATATTACTGCTTGAAGATGATGAGGTTTTGGCTGAGACACTCTGTGAGCTTTTAGAGAGTGAAGGGTATGAACTCACACTTGTTACAACAGGGGAGATGGCTTTGGATGTGACATTTCAAAAGAATTTCGATCTCTTTTTGTTTGATGTCAATGTTCCAAAACTTAATGGTTTTGAGCTTCTTAAAAGTTTGCGTGAGGCCGAATATGATACACCGGCAATCTTTATAACCTCTTTGAATGATATTGCCTCTCTCTCTAAAGGTTTTGAAGTGGGAGCAGATGATTATATAAAAAAACCATTTGATTTTGATGAGTTGCTTGTGCGTATAAAGGCGCTTATTCGTAAATCTTATCATAGTAAATCAAACACCATTGAAGTGGAGAGTTTCTCTTTTGATATAGAAAAAAATGAACTCTATAAAGCGGGTGAATTTGTAAAGCTTTCGCCATATGAGCTGCAAATCGTAACAATGCTCTTTAAAAATCTCAATCAGACACTCACTAAAGAGGAGATATTAGAGGAGTTGGCAGAAGGAAGAGAGATGAGTGAGGGTTCTTTGCGTGTGCATATGACAAAGCTTCGTAAAACCGGACTCAATATTACAACCATTAAAGGGATAGGATACCGTCTTGCGTCATCATGAAAAGATAGCTTTTTTAAAGTTTTTTATTACCTATTTTGTAAGTGTTGCTCTGTTGATTTTAGTAGCAGGTTTTTTCTACTTTGAACAGACAAAGAGTTATCTCTTGAGAATGGAGGAGTTTTCACTTATTGAGTATGCAAGGCATATCAAGATGGGAGAAGATTTAAATGCTTATAAAGAGGGTTTTTCTCATCGTATGCTTCCAGATAGTAGAAAATATATTGATATTCGTAACTTTAAAGTTGTTGATGGAAAATTTGTAAAAGTTATACCAATGCGACACAATAGTTTCTATCTTGAACTCTCAAAATCGACAAAAAATTATGATACAAAGCTTTTGGCTCTCAAAGAGAAGATTATAGCACTTCAAATACTGCTGTTGATACTCTTTGCATTTATAAGCTACAAACTTGCCAAAAATGCTCTCAAACCGCTTCAGGAAAGTATATCAACACTTGATAAGTTTGCAAAAGATCTTATTCACGACCTCAATACTCCCGTAACCTCCATTAAATTAAATATGAAGTTACTGCAAAAGAGTCCTGAACTTGCTCAAAACAAGATAGTTCAGCGTATCAATAAAAGTGTGCATAATATTTCGGAGTTGCATGAAAACTTGAATATTTTACTGCAAGAAGAGACATTTTTGATGCAAAATATCAATCTCTGTCCGCTTATTAATGAGGTTGCAGATATGCATCATGCCCTCTATAAAGGTATAGATTTTAAAATTGAGTGTGCTTCCTTTTTTGCAAAAGTCAATGCAAATGCAATGAAGCAGATACTGCAAAATATTATCTCAAATGCCTGTAAATACAACTCTAAAGATGGTTATGTAAAGATATATCATAAAGAGAATGCTCTCTATATTGAAGATAGTGGAGAGGGTATTGAAGAGCCAGAGAAGATATTTGAACGCTCTTACAGCGCACAGCACAGCAGCGGTATAGGTTTGGATATTGTCAAAAGATTAGCCCTTGCTATGGATATAAAGATAGAAGTAACAACCTCCTCAAAGGGAAGCTGTTTTATTTTGCATTTTAGTTAAAAAGATTACTCTAAGATATCAAGTTGTTCTTGTGTGAGGGTTTTGCGTGTGTTATAGATACATTTTAGATGAACCATTGTAGCCTGGGCACGCAATTTTGCAAGTTTAAAAACATTATTTTTGAGTTTTTTCGGAGCTACATTGTTGTTGCTCGCTTGAACAATACTCTCTTCAAGTTGTATAATCTCTTTATTGAGAGCTTTTGCTTGAGAGAGTGTCTCTTTACGAATACGCAGCAGTTTTTGTTTCTGCTCTTTTGTAAGTGCCAAATCAGCATCATCCCACATCATCTTTACCATCATTGTAAGATGTGGCAGTTTTCCCTGAATAAGAAAAGGTTTTGAACTTTTTTTCTGTTGTGGAGTGTTCTGTGCGCTGAGTGTTGTCTGCATAGCACCAAGAAGCAGCAAGGAGCTTAGAAGGAGTGAAAGGGGTGTTTTTAGTAACATTAGACGACCTTTTTAATTGTTTTGTCGTTATTGTACTCTCTAATTGTTAAGAAATTACAAACATTACTTTTTTCTTACAATACTTAATGCTATAATAGTTTTAATATTCAAAAAATCAGGAAAAGAGATATGCAAGATTTTATAGATGCTGTTATGTTCGGTTTTAAAGAGATTGTCGCACGTGAGACAATGAAACTCGCGATGCTTATAGGAATGGCAGTTACCCTTGTATGGGTATTTATTGCCTACTCTTCGTGGGATATACTTATATCTTTGAGTAGTTCAACGCTCTCTTTTTTACCTTTTTCTATGTTACGCTCAAACGGGGCGTGGATGCTCTCTACTCTTTTATGGCTTCAGCTTGTCCTTGTCACTTTTGCTCTGCTTTTTGGATTTTTTGGCAATATGATGTTAGAGAAGATGGACAAAGCAAAATATGCCTCTTTTTCTCTCTGGATAGGTATTTTGAGTGCGCTTTTATGGACACTAGTATGGTTCTTTAACGGTGATGCTATCTATGCAGGTTTTTTAAAGCTTCTTACCTGGTTGCCTTTTGAGACTATAGAGAAGGGTATCTCCTATCTTATAGCTTTTTATCTGGTTTATAGTGCTATTATTGTGACACTTATCTTTGTAACAAGTCTCTCTTCACTCTTTTTTCTAAAAAAATTACGCAACAAACACTTCCCTTATGATGGAATGAATGATAATTATGAGTTACAAACAGTTAAAAAAACACTCCGTGATACACTTATATTTTTACTTGCCTCTTTAGTCTCCTTTCCACTTCTGTTTGTACCGGTCATCAACTTCCTTATACTTGTTCTTCTTTGGATATGGCTAATGAAAGATACAATCTCCAGCGATACGGCACTTTTTGTATTTGGCGAGGGATATCAAGAGAAAAAAGAGGAGTACAAAGGTGCGCTTTGGGCATTGAGCTTTGTCGGTTCTTTGTTTAACTTTATTCCTATTCTCAATCTCTTTGGTCCATACTTCACGCAGAGTGCGATGTATTATTACCTGAATGAAAAAAGAAATCAGGGGTAGGGCCTATGAAGAAAAAAGTACTTGTAATGTGTACCGGCAACAGTTGTCGCAGTATTATAGGTGAGGCACTTATAAACAAAGAGCTTGAAGGGGTAGAGGCAAAGAGTTGCGGTGTTGCGCCAAGCGGAAGAGTTAATCCAAACGCAAAAAAAGTACTTCAGTTACATAATGCGTGGGATGAGAGCTACTACTCAAAACATCTCGATACCTTAATAGATGAAGATTTTGATTTGGTTGTAACGGTTTGTGATCATGCAAATGAGAACTGTCCGGTTTTTCCAAAGGCTGTGAAGAAGATTCATGTTGGTTTTGAAGATCCTGACGGAAAAGATTTTGAAGCTTTTGAAGTAACATACAAACTTATAAAAGATGAACTGCTAAAAAAAGTTCTTGAGAACCTCTAGTGAGCTATTATCTTGCCATGCTCCTCTTTTTTGGAGGCTTGGGACTTTTAGGAGTAACACTCTACTTCTTTTTCAAGATACGAGAAGAAAAACGCCTCAAAAAATTGCTTGCGCAACCTTTTGATGAAGAGTACAGAGCATATTTGAAAAATACACCGCACTATCTTAATCTCTCACAAGAAGATAGAGAAAAGATCGAACGCTCCATTATAATTTTTACAAATACGAAAGAGTTTATAGGGGTTGGCATTGAACTCACGCAGGAGATGAAGGTAATCATCGCTTTTTATGCCTGCCTTTTACTACTGCATAAAACAACTACGAATTGTTATGATAATCTCAAAACCATCATCATCTACCCAAGTGCCGTTGCTTTTGAAAATCTGCACTCTAGTGGCGGTATCTATACAAAAGAGAAGTTTCTCATTGATGGGCAGGCTGCTAATGATACAGTCATCATTATCTGGCACGATGCCAAAAAAGAGGCCTATCATCTGCGTCATGACAATGTTATAGTCCATGAGTTTGCTCACGAGATAGACTTTATGGATGGTGAAATCGATGGTGTGCCTCCGATTGAAAAATCAAAATATGATGAGTGGAGTCGGGTTCTTTTTGGTGATTATAAGAAACTGAGTGATGTTGTTTTAAAAAACAGAGAGTGGGGCAAATACAAACTATTAGGCGCTTATGCTGCAACCAATGAAGCAGAGTTCTTTGCCGTGGTAACAGAGCGTTTTTTTGAATCGCCAAAGAGCTTAAAAAAACACTTTCCTGAGCTCTATGATGAGTTAAAAAGCTTTTATAAGATAGATACCGTAGCACTTGTCTCTGAAAAATAGTATATTTTGCTATAATATCTATAAAAAATGAAGAGATTATATGAGAGAATTTTTTAGTAGAGTTGAAGATGGGTGTGAGATTATTGTAGAGACAGATATAAATGCCTATGCGTACAGTAAAAAGTATGCGTGGTTATTGAGTATATTTATAAAATTTGATGCAGCAGATGAGACACAAGAGGGGTTTGAAGAGTTCTTAGAGACTAAAGAGTCTCTTATAATTGCCCTTGAACATGATGAAAAAGCAAAATATGTCGGCAGTCGTCTTGTTGATGGCTGGAGTGAGCTTTACTTCTACGCAGATGACTCTAAAGGGCTTGATAAAATTGTAGCTACTATCTTGGCACCGAGTAACTATGTCTATGAGAGTCATACAGTACGAGATACTAAGTGGGACTTTCATTATAAAAATCTTACACCAAATGAGCTTGAACTCGCCCATATTCAGAGTGATAAAATCATCTATCTCTTAGAAGAGGAGGGCGATGATCTTGAAGCTGTGCGTCCTGTTGAACACTATATCTCCTTTGATACACCAACACAAAAAGAGAAGTTTTTAGAGAATTTGAAGCTTGATGGTTTTGTACTTAAAGATGAGATAAGTTCGGATGAGTTTGAGAATGGTATAGCACTTTTAAAAGAGCATAGTGTCACACGGGAGTCGCTGCATAAGGTTGTTGCAGAACTTTTTGAACTTATTAAAGAGTATCAGGGATACTATGAGGGTTGGAGTACTACACTCGTTGCAAAAGAGTCCTGATGTTCAAAATTGTAGGTGCAATTAACTATCTTTTTGTTGTCTTTTTAAATGCTTTTACCGATTTGGGGCACAAAATAATCATTCAAAATACTATCTTCAAAGTTTATGACGGGCCAACGCAGATAGTATTGACAGCTATTGTTAATGCATTGATTCTGCTCCCTTTTATTTTAGTTTTTTCTCCTTCTGGTTTTTTGGCAGACAGATTTGCAAAGAACAAAATTATGGAGTATGCTGCACTCTTTGCTATTTTTATCACGCTTGGTATTACCTATGCCTACTATCACGGAGAGTTTTACCTTGCTTTTGCTTTGACATTTGTGCTGGCTCTGCAGAGTGCTATTTACGGTCCTGCAAAATACGGCTACATTAAAGAGCTTTTTGGCGATAGATATATAAGTGGTGGAAATGGTGCAACCCAAGCTGTTACAACTGTTGCAATTTTGGGAGGTATCATCTTTTATACGGTTCTTTTTGAAGGAATGTATCAGGAGAGTCTGCAGACAAAAGATGCTATTTTAGAAGCAGTCGCACCCTTAGGATGGTTTTTGGTCGTTGGCTCAGTAATAGAGTGGTTTTTAGCCTCAAAACTGCCAAACAAACTACTTGAGAGAAGTATGAAGAGCTTTGAATTTAAACGCTATATAAGTGGTTTTTATCTTCGCAAAAATCTTAAGACACTTACACGCAAGCGTGAAATATTTGAAGCAGTAATCGCACTTGGGCTCTTTTGGTCTATATCGCAGGTTGTTTTGGCTATTTTTGGTGAGTATGCAAAAACGAAACTGGGTGTAACAAATACTATCTATGTTCAAGGGGTTATGGCACTTGCCGGTATAGGTATTGTTATAGGTTCGATTTTAGCAGCAAAGCTCTCAAAATATTTTATAAATATGGGGCTTTCAGCTTTTGGGGCTATTGGTATTACGCTTATAGTCTGGAGTGTTCCTTTTATGAGCTCTATGAAGATAATAGCATTTGCTTTTATGCTCTTTGGAGTTCTTTCAGGTTTTGTTCTTGTTCCTCTAAACTCACGCATACAGCACTTGGCGTCATCTATACATCTGGGTACCATTATCGCTGCAAATAACTTTATACAAAATATCTTTATGTTCTCTTTTTTACTGCTTACAACTCTTTTTGCCTATTTTGGAATGGATGCAGAGATACTCTTTTATTTGATGGGTTGTGTCGGTATATATCTTGTTGTGCTTCTTTTTAGACGCTATTACATAGATATATTTTGGACGTTTATATCTATTGTCATCTCTCTACGCTATAAAGTAATCTATCATGGGTTGGAGAACATACCGCAAAACAGAGCTGTTTTACTTCTTGGAAATCACGTGAGCTGGATTGATTGGATATTGTTGCAACTGCCGCTTGAGAGGCGAATAAACTATATGATAGACAGAGAGATATACCATTGGAAGTACTGGCATAGCTTTTTTCAAAAAGGAGAGGCAATTCCTCTCTCGGCTCACGCATTTAAAGATGCAATGAGAGAGGCACATAAACGCTTAAAGCAGGGGAGAATTGTGGCTCTGTTTCCAGAGGGTGCTATTACAAAAGATGGAGAGATTCACGAATTTCACAGAGGTTATGAGCTTATAGAGAAGGATTATAATGGTAATATTATCCCTTTTTATATAGATAAAGGTGTTTTTTCAACAATTTTTTCAAAATATAAAGTGAAAAATGCTACACTAAATCCATTTAAAAGGCAGCTTATCAATATCTATTTTGGTATGCCGTTGCCAAAAGATACAAAAAGTGAAGAGCTCAGAGAGCTTATAGTTGCAATGAAGGATAAGTATGAAACTCAATAAACCAAAACACAATCTCTTTAGAAACGGGATGTATGCTGTGGAAGGATTTATTGATATTGTTAAGAATGAGACATCGTTTAAGTGGCAGTTGTTGATGTTTTTTATTTTGGGTATTGTTGCCTGGAGTCTGCCTATTGGCTTTGGGTATGCCAGCATACTTTTTCTCTCTCTGTTCATTCCTATTCTTGCAGAGGTTGCAAACTCTGCTTTAGAGCGGGTTGTTGATCTGGTAACGCAGGATTATCACATTCTTGCAAAACAGGCAAAAGATGCAGGGGCTACACTTGTACTTTTAAGTCTTATTTTGATGGTGCTTATCTGGGTAAGTGTCTTGATTGTAGCATTTCATATTTTATAGGAGTTTGATTTTGAAAAACAGAACATTGATTATCGGTGCAGGTGGTGTTGGACGTGTTGTAGCGCATAAGTGTGCTATGAATGCGGATGTTTTTGGTGAGATTACGCTGGCGAGTCGTACAAAGTCAAAATGTGATTTGATTGCAAGCGAGATAGAGGGTGTAGAGATTGCAACGGCTGCTGTTGATGCAGATAATGTAGAGGAACTTATTGCACTTATTAAAAAAGTAGATGCCTCTATTGTTATTAATGTCGCCCTTCCATACCAGGATTTGACCATTATGGATGCCTGTATTGCTACAGGAGTAGATTATCTTGATACTGCAAATTATGAACACCCTGATGAGGCGAAGTTTGAGTACAAAGAGCAGTGGGCAAGAGATGAAGCATTTAGAGAAGCGAACATTATGGGGCTTTTAGGGAGTGGTTTTGACCCGGGTGTAACCAATGTTTTTTGTGCCTATGCGCAAAAACACTACTTTGATGAGATTCATACCATAGATATTTTAGATTGTAATGCAGGAGACCACGGCTATGCTTTTGCAACCAATTTTAATCCTGAAATCAACCTGCGTGAGGTGAGTGCAAAAGGGCGCTACTGGGAGAGTGGCAAATGGATAGAGACTGATCCTATGGAGATAAAGATGGTTTGGGACTACCCAGAAGTTGGACCAAAAGATTCTTATCTGCTCTATCACGAAGAGATGGAGTCCCTTGTCAAGCATATTAAAGGGCTCAAACGCATACGCTTTTTTATGACATTTGGAGAGAGCTATCTCACACATATGAAGTGTTTAGAGAATGTTGGTATGCTTGGTATTGAACCTGTTGAGCATCAGGGGCAAAAGATAGTTCCTATTGAGTTTTTAAAGACGCTCCTTCCAGATCCGGCTTCACTGGGTCCTCGTACAAAAGGAAAGACAAATATTGGTATTGTCGCTGAGGGTATGAAAGATGGTAAAAAACGAAAGATATATATCTATCAGGTAAGTGACCATGAGAAGTGTTATGCCGAAGTAAAAAGCCAGGCAGTATCTTATACAACGGGTGTTCCTGCAATGATAGGGGCAAAACTTATGCTTGAGAAGGTTTGGTATAAAGAGGGTGTGCATAATATGGAAGAGTTCGATCCGGACCCGTTTATGGATGAGCTTAACAAGCAGGGATTGCCTTGGCAGATAAAAGAGTTGGAGGATTAATATGACATTTGAGAAGATTATATCGGATATTGACTCCCTTCCACCCCTTTCTGATGCTGCATATATTGTCCAGTCTATGTATCTTAGCGGAATAGATAATATCAATATTTTGCGTTTGGTAAAGGTGATAGAGTCTGATGCAATGCTCGCTGCCAATATACTCAAGATGATAAACGCTCCCTATTATGGCTTTCAAAAGAAGATAGCCTCTGTCTCTCAAGCTGTTGCCCTTTTTGGTACAAAGCGTATCTATGGGTTAATAATGCACTATGCAATGCAGGAGAGCCTTAAAGCAGATACTTCCATCTATGGCTTTGAAGAGTCTCAGTTCAATGACTTGTGTCATCTACAGAGTGCCTTGCTGATGCAGTGGTATTCTCATATTGAAGTTCGTGATGCACAGTTTATAAGTTCATTGGCACTTATTATGGAGTCTGGAAAGCTTGTAGTTGCCAAAGAGGTTGTTGCAAGTGATTATTGTGGAGAGTTTCGTAAAGGTTATAATGAGTGTGAATCAATAGAAGAGTATGAAAAGTCACTTATCGGAGTCACTTCCTATGAGATAAGTGCATTGCTTTTTAAACACTGGAATCTTGAGCCTCTCTATAGTACTATTTTAGAAGCTTTGGATAATGAAGAAAAATATAATCTGCTTGATGTAAAAGAGCAGAATTATGTTAATGAGATAGATGTTATCAGAACAGCAATTAACGCTAAAGATATTCTCTCAAATATTTCAATAGAAAAAGCAGCCCATAAAGTAATGGGTATGGGATATAGTGATCAGCTTTTTAAAGATGTAGCGTATAGAGTTAGAGAGAATTATCTTGATACTCTCTAGTATGTAGGATGAAATTATATGCAGACACCAATATATATCTGTGAAGAGGAGCTTTTAGAGAAGAATTTAAAACTCTTAGCGTATGTGCAACAGCAGAGTGGAGCAAAAATCATTTTGGCACTTAAAGGTTTTGCAATGTTCTCTACCTTTGAGATGGTTTCAAAATATCTCAAAGGTTGTACGGCAAGCGGACTCTATGAAGCAAGACTTGCTCGTGAAGAGTTTTGTAAATTCAATCCTCACGCAGAGGTGCATACATACTCACCCGCTTTTAAAGATGAAGATATAGAAGAGATAGCTCGTATTTCAGACCATATAGTATTTAACTCTCCAAATCAAATGAAGAGATTTCTTTGGAAAGTCAAAGAGACTAATCCAAATATAGAAATTTCACTTCGTGTCAATCCGGAACTCTCCTCTGCTCCTGTTGATATCTATAATCCTTGTGGTTTATACTCAAGACTTGGTACAACGGTAGAGAATTTTGATGAAAATCTACTTAAAGAGTTGGATGGGCTTAATTTTCATGCACTTTGTGAGCAAAATGCAGATGCTTTGGAAGAGGTGCTTGAGAGTTTTGATGAAAAGTTCGGTAAATATTGTCATAATTTGAACTATATTAACTTTGGCGGAGGGCATCATATTACTAAAAAAGGGTATGATATTGAGAAACTTATTTGGTTAATCAAAGAATTTAAGCAAAAATATAATGATATTGATATTTATCTTGAACCTGGCGAGGCAGTTGGTTGGGAGATAGGATATTTAGAGGCAACAGTACTTGATATATTTAAAAATGGTATGGATATAGCTATTTTAGATACATCAGCCGAGGCACATATGCCAGATACCCTGGCAATGCCATATCGTGCAGCAGTAAGAGGTGCAGGTGAGCCGGGAGAGAAAGCATATACCTACCGTCTTGGAGGCAATACCTGTCTAGCAGGCGATATTATGGGAGATTACTCTTTTGATAAGCCGTTAGAGATTGGAGATAGAGTCATCTTTGAAGATCAGATTCACTACACATTTGTAAAAAATACAACTTTCAATGGTATAAAACTGCCATCACTTGCCATAAAACGTAAAGATGGCAAGCTTGAGCTCATTAAAGAGTTCGGATATGAAGATTATAAAGAGAGACTCAGTTAAGGAGAGTAGATGCAGAGTGATAAAGAGCGTTGGAACAGAAGATATCAGGAGAAACCTTTTCGTAGTAATGTTGAGCCGATAGTTGAAAAGTATATCAATGAAGCCAATATCGGGTATGCACTTGATATTGCATGTGGGCAGGGGAGAAATACCCACTTTGCAGCTGAGCGTGGCTTTGAAGTTGATGCTGTTGATTTGAGTGATTATGCACTCTCACGTGTGCGAGATGATGCAAATATCCATAAGATAGAGGCAGATTTAGATGAGTATAATCTAGAGAAGAACAAGTATGATTTAATCATAAATATAAACTATCTCAACCGCCGTTTTTATCATCAGATAAAAGAGGCTCTCTGCCCTGATGGAGTTGTGATATTTGAGACATTTATCATTGCTCACGGAGATTTTGATAATCCTCAAAACCCTGAGTATCTTCTTCGTAAAAATGAGCTTTTACACGCTTTTATAGGACTTGATATTATCTACTATGAAGAACGTGAAGATGTCAATCTAAGGGGCGAAAAGACCTGTGTGGCTTCACTTGTGGCAAAAAAGAGAGCCTGTTAGTATTGTGGAGCAAAAAAGTGCCTTTGAGATATACACTTATCTGAAAAGTTTTGATTTACTCAAAAACTCTCCTGCATTATGGTGGCCCAATGCAGGAGAGTTTGAGGTTGTCATAGGTGCGATTCTTACACAAAATACTACTTGGAAAAATGTAGAGAAATCTTTAAAAAATTTAGAAACATATCTGCAATTGGACTCCTTTTTGGAGTTGCGTGAGAGTGAGCTGAAAGAGATGATACGACCAAGTGGATTTTACAACCAAAAAGCTCCCCGGCTGTTGCAGCTCTCACGCAATATAAAAGAGGAGTTTGTAACATTTGAAAATTTTCAACATACTGTCTCACGCAGATGGCTTTTAGCACAAAAAGGAGTAGGGGAGGAGAGTGCCGATGCCATTTTATGTTATGGATGTCTGCGTGCAGAGATGGTGGTAGATAGTTATACAAAACGGCTTCTTGAAGAGTTTGGGATTCGTTTTCAAAAGTATGGGCAATATAAATCATTTTTAGAAGAGGGTTTGCGTGAGCACTATAGTGAGGATGAACTCTTTACTCATTTTGCCCATTTTCACGGAATGATAGTTGAGTACAATAAGGCAAAAAAAGAGAAGAGTTTAAAGCCCCTCCATTAAGACGCTCCAGAGTCTTTCTATCTCTTTGTCATCCAAAAAGAGCGATGAGTTGTTCTCATAGAGCTCTTTAAGTGCGTGAGGATTTATAGGGTAGGTGTGTGAGCAGCTCTGATGTGTAGGCAGATAGGCACGCAACAGGGAGATATCTCCCTCTATCTTGCGTGAGCATAAAAAACAGTGCATCTCTTTATGAAGTCGTCCTTCGTGTTGGAGGAGTTTGATATAGGCTTCAATGGCTACCCGCTTTGGATTTTGTCTATTCCATTTCGAAGAAGTTTCATTTAAAAGATCAAAGTAAAAATCTCCCAGAGATTCTGCATCCTTAAGATGCTTGTAGAATAGCCCACAAAACTCTTGCCACAATCCAAGCAGTTCTCTATTATTTATCCATTTATAACCAATATGTATAACATCTTTAAGGCGACCGATAGTACTTTTTGCCGATGGCTCTATCTCATAGTCTATTTTAAATCCCAGATTGATAACTCCGTGGCGTGCTCCATAAAATCTATAAAGCGTCTCTAAGCTTCCACGCGATAAAATAGTAACTATTAAATCTTCCTCTTTGACACGATTAAGATTTATGATAAACCCTTGCACTCAATGCTTCCTTTATACTCAACTTGATCTAAAATATCTTAAATTACTGCTTATATTATACTAACTTAAACTAAAAAATAGTATAATAATTTCACTTTGTCTAAATAGACTAAGTTTCTTTAAAAAGAGATTAAATTGTAAAGATTTTTTACATAAATTTGAAAATTTGGGAGTGAAAATGGTTGAACATCATGATTTATTAAGATCGTTTAAAGATAACTGTGGTTTTGGTCTTGTTGCAAATATTGACAACAAGCCTTCACGCAAGGTTCTTAACGATGCTATTACTGCACTGGAGCGTATGATGCACCGTGGTGCTGTTGCAGCGGATGGAAAAACAGGAGATGGTAGTGGGCTTTTACTCTCTATGCCAGAAGAGTTTATCCGCAAGGAAGCTCAAAAAGCGGGTGTTGAACTTGCAAATCAATTTGCAGTTGCTGCGGTTTTTACAAAAGAGTTAAAACATTTAGATATATTAGAAGATATATGTGCAAACAATGACTTAAAAGTTGTACTTCGTCGTGAAGTACCGGTAAATACAAATGCATTGGGAGCACAGGCATTAGAGTCACTTCCAAATATTATGCAACTTATTATTGTTCCTAACTCTATTATGGCAACAAACAGATTTGATGCACTTTTATATCTCTCACGCAAAGAGGTAGAACATAAGCTTGTTGATGACAGAGACTTCTATATTGCATCAATGAGTAGCAGAGTTCTTTCATATAAAGGGCTTGTAATGCCTACACATATTAAAGAGTTCTATAAAGATCTTCAAGATGATGCTTTCAAAATCTCTTTTTCACTCTTTCACCAAAGATTTTCAACAAATACACTTCCAGAGTGGCGTTTGGCACAGCCTTTCCGTGCAGTAGCACATAATGGTGAAATCAACTCTGTTGAAGGAAACCGTATCAATGTGGCGATTAAATCTGAGTCTATCAAGTCTGAAGTATTTACTGCTGAGGAGATAGAGAGACTCCTTCCTATTTTACAACCAGGTGCGTCTGACTCTGCATCAGCAGATAACTTTTTGGAGTTCTTGCTGGTAAATGGTATGGACTTCTTTAAAGCTGTACGTGCACTTATTCCTTCTGCATGGCAAAATGCTCCGCATATGGACCCTGAACTTCGCGCATTTTATGAGTACTTCTCAACTGTATTTGAAGCGTGGGACGGTCCTGCGGCATTCTCTGTAACAGATGGTCGCTATATTGGTTGTGCACTTGATAGAAACGGTCTTCGTCCTTCGAAATATATTATTACGCATGATAACAACCTTCTTATCGCATCTGAGTATGGTGTTGTTGATATCAAAGAGGATGAAATCAAAGAGCGTGGAAGATTACAATCAGGTGAGATGCTTGGACTTGACCTTAAGTATGGAAAAGTACTTAAATCAAATCAGATTGATGATTATCTAAAATCTTCAAATCCATATATGAAATGGCTTAATGAGCATATGATATATCTTCAAGAGCACGTTGAAGAGCAGTACAGCGAAGCTGAAGCTATGGACGAAGATGTTCTTATTAGAAAGCAGAAGTTCTACAACATAACAGAAGAGATAGTAGAACAGGTTATTGAACCTATGATAAATGACGGTAAAGAAGCCGTTGGAAGTATGGGTGATGATACACCGCTTGCCGCATTCTCTGAGAAACAGAGAAACTTTACAGACTTCTTTAAACAAAAGTTTGCACAGGTTACAAATCCGCCGATTGATCCGATTCGTGAAAAAGTTGTTATGAGTTTAAATACAGGTTTTGGTGAAGTGCATAATATTTTAGATGAGATTCCTTCTCACGCACACAGACTCAAATCTATCTCTCCTATTATTACAAGAGAAAAACTTGAAGTTCTCAAATCTTTTGGAGATGAAAAATCACCGTCATATCAAAGTTTTTATAAAAACAAGACTTTCTCTACGGCATATAAAGGTTCATTGCGTGAGGCTTTGGAGAAGTTGGTAGATGAAGTTGTAAGTTCTGTTAAAAATGATGGTACAAGAATTGTTGTTCTTGATGATGCAGAGTTTAGTGAAGAGATGAAGACTATTCCTATGGCAATGGCAGTAGGGCGTCTAAATTTTGCTCTTTTAAAGGCAAAAGTACGTCACCTTGTCTCTATGATTGCTGTAACGGGAGAGGTTGTTGATTCACACTCTGCTGCCGTACTTATCGGTTATGGTGTAAGTGCTATCTATCCAAATCTCTTGTTCGCAACAGCTATCAATCAGCTCAAACGTACAAAAAATTCTAAGATTTCAATTCCGGAAGCATTAAAGTCTGTTCATAGCGCACTCAATGGCGGACTTCTGAAAATTATGTCAAAAATGGGTATTGCTACGATTGCATCATATAGAAACTCAGGTCTTTTTGATGTTATGGGTCTTAGCCGTGAGATAGTTGAAGATTGTTTTGAATCTTCAAACTGTGTTGTTCCTGGTCTTACTTATGAAGATATTGATGAAAGAATTGAAAAATACCATACATCTGCATTTAAAAATGATGGATTTAAAAAGATATTCCCACTTAATATTGGTGGTTTTTATAAATTCTATACAGGTCAAGAACATCACGATTTCGGTCCTGCAGTTATTCATGCTATTCACAGAATGGCAGAGAGTGGAAAACCGGAAGATTTTGCACAACTCAAAAAACTTGTAGAGGGTCGTGGTCTGAAGATGATTCGTGACTTCTTAGATATTAAATCAGACAGAGAGCCTATTGATATCAGCGAAGTTGAGCCTAAAGAGGCTATCTTTAAACGTTTCGCATCAGCTGCTATGAGTCTTGGTTCTATCAGCCCTGAAGCGCATGAGACTATCGCTATTGCTATGAATAGAATCGGCGGCCAGTCAAACTCAGGTGAGGGTGGAGAAGATAAAGAGCGTTTTGGAACTGAGAGAGTCTCTAAAATCAAGCAAGTTGCATCTGGTCGTTTTGGTGTTACTCCGGCTTACTTAAGAAGTGCAGAAGAGATTCAAATCAAAGTTGCACAAGGTGCAAAACCGGGTGAGGGTGGTCAGCTACCAGGACATAAAGTTACTCCGTTAATCGGGAAACTTCGTCATACAGTTCCTGGTGTGACACTTATTTCACCTCCGCCACACCACGATATCTACTCTATTGAAGATTTGGCACAACTTATCTTTGATATGAAACAGGTAAATCCAAAAGCAAGAGTTGCGGTTAAACTGGTCTCTACTGTTGGTGTCGGTACGATTGCAGCGGGTGTTGCAAAAGCGTATGCAGACAAAATTATCATCTCTGGTGGAGATGGTGGTACTGGTGCTGCTCCGCTTACATCTATCAAATTTGCGGGTAACCCGTGGGAGCTTGGACTTTCTGAAGCGCATAATGCACTTAAAGCAAATAATCTTCGTGGTCTGGTTGAGCTGCAAACTGATGGTGGGCTTAAAACTGGTCTTGATGTTGTAAAAGCCGCACTTTTAGGTGCTGAGTCTTACGCATTTGGTACAGGTGTTTTAACTATTGTTGGTTGTAAAATGCTTCGAATATGCCACGTCAATAAATGTTCTGTAGGTATTGCTACACAAAATGAGAAACTGCGTGAAGAGTTCTTTAAAGGGCATGTTGATCAGGTTATTAACTACTTTACACTCCTTGCTGAAGATGTAAGAGCAATTATGGCTGAGCTTGGTTATAAGACAATGGAAGAGATGATAGGTCGTGTTGATCTCTTAAAAGTAAAAGAGGATGAATTTGCACAAAAATTTGACTTCTCTGCTGTACTTCATAAAGAGGATGGTGTAGATACACATCAACAACCATTCAATCCTCCTTTTGATGACAACTCTTATGAAAAAGGACTCTTAAAAGAGGCTATGGTAGCCATTAAACATCCGGATCATCCGATTCGTATTAAGAGTGAGATTTGTAACCTAAACAGAAGTTTCGGTGCGCTTATTTCTGGTGAAATTGCTCAATATTATGGTGATGAGGGACTCAAACCTGATACTATCAAAATCAACCTTGAAGGTGTTGCAGGTCAGGCACTTGGAGCATTCCTTATTAACGGTGTATCTATCTATCTCAAAGGTGTGGCAAATGACTACATCGGTAAAGGTATGCACGGTGGTAAAATCATCATCACTTCAGAGAATGAGGGTGAAGCATACTCAGCTGGTGGTAATACTTGTCTCTATGGTGCAACTGGCGGTAAGCTTTATGTATCTGGAAGTGTCGGTGAGCGTTTTGCAGTTAGAAACTCTGGTGCTTTTGCTATTGTTGAGGGTACAGGGGATAATGCTTGTGAATATATGACCGGTGGTGTTGTTGTTATTCTTGGACGTACTGGTATCAACTTTGGTGCAGGTATGACAGGTGGTATCAGCTTTGTATATGATAAAGAGCACAGTTTTATTGAAAATGTAAATGGTGAGCTTGTAGAGGCTGTTAGAATCGATACAGATGAGGGTGATGAAGCACGTCACTACCTCAAACGACTGCTGAAAGATTATGTTGTTGAGACTGGAAGTAAAAAAGCACAGGATCTGCTTGAAAACTTTAGAGTAGAAGTACGTAATTTCTGGCTTGTTAAACCGAAAAACCTAACAAAACTACCGCTTAACCTAGAGAATGGAGATTAATGATGAGAGAGTATTTAACAACTGAGAGAATTGACCCGGAAAAGAGACTTGTCGTTGAGAGAACGAAAGACTTTGGTGAAATCTATGAGCTGTTTAACCGTGATGATGCAGCTACACAGAGTGATAGATGTATTCAGTGTGGAGACCCATTTTGTCTAAACAAATGTCCTCTTCATAATTACATTCCACAATGGTTAAAAGCAGTAAGTGAGAAAGATTTGGAGTTTGCATTCAAACTCTCAAATGAACCCTCTCCATTTCCTGAAGTTATGGGTAGAGTATGTCCGCATGACAGACTTTGTGAAGGGGATTGTACTCTAAATGACGGGCATGGTGCTATCACTATCGGTTCTGTTGAGACGCATATCACAGAGGCTGGTTTTAAAGCTGGTTACAAACCGGAATTTCCGGGAATTACTACAGATAAAAAAGTAGCAGTTATTGGAAGTGGTCCTGCAGGACTCTCTGTTGCAACCTATCTTTTAAGAAGTGGGATTGCTGTGACTATGTATGAGAGAAGTGACCGTGCAGGTGGGCTTTTGACATATGGTATTCCAAACTTCAAACTTGACAAAAAAGTAGTTGAACGTCGTATAAAACTTTTAGAAGAAGCAGGTATGAAGCTTGTGCTAAATTGTGAAGTGGGACGTGATATAGCTTTTGAAGAGATAGCAAATGAGCATGATGCTATGTTTATAGGTGTAGGTGCAACAAAAGCAAAATCTGCAGGTATTGCAGGTGAACAAGCTCCAAATGTTTATAAAGCAATGGATTATTTGACAGCTATTCAGAGAAAAAATTTCAAACTCTCTTATGACAAAAAGTTTGACTTTAAAGATTTGAATGTTGTTGTAATCGGTGGTGGAGATACTGCAATGGATTGTTTGCGTACAGCAAAACGTGAGGGTGCAAAATCTGTAACGTGTCTCTATCGTCGTGATGAGAAGAATATGCCAGGAAGTAAAAAAGAGTATAAAAATGCTATGGAAGAGGGTGTTGATTTTACATTCTTAGTATCTCCAAAAGAGATTATACTCAATGATGATGGTAAAGCTGTTGCTGTTGAAGTAATTAAAACGACTCTTGGTGCACGTGATGCAAGTGGCCGTCAAAAGATGGAAGAGCTCAAAGGGAGTGAATATCGTGTTAATGCAGATGTAGTTATTATGTCTCTTGGTTTTGATCCTGCAGTTCCTTCATTTTTAGCAGAAAACGGCATTGAGACAAACTCTTGGGGTGGAATAATTATCAATGAAGAGACACACGAAACAACAACTTCTGGTATCTATGCCGGAGGAGATTGTTTCCGTGGTGCAGACTTAGTTGTAACAGCTGCTTTTGACGGCCGTGAGGCTGCTAGAAGCATTAGCAATGCCCTTTTTAAATAATTGTTTTCTTTTCTCCATACCTTAAAAGTATGGGGAAAATCTTCTATTCTTTCTTGAAATCATGTCAAAAAAATATCAATAAAATTTTTATATTAGTATAAATTTGCTATAATATCGCACGATTATACTATAAGGATATTTTTTTGAATCTACTCAACCTTTTTAAACAAACTTTTGAAAATAAACAACCTGAAAAAGCTGAAGCCGGTTCTCATTGGATTAAATGTAAATCTTGTCACTCTTTAATGTACTACAAAGAGGTTGAGAATCAAAACTATGTATGTCCAAAATGTGGCTATCATATTCGTATTGGGGTAAAAGAGCGTATTAAACTCTTGGCAGATGAAGGAACATTTATTGAATATGATGCTGGACTAGAGCCTGTAGATCCATTGAAATTTACAGATAAAAAATCTTATAAAAAACGTCTTGAAGAGAGTGAAGCAAAAACAGGAAGAAAATCTTCTGTTGTTGCAGGAAGCTGTAAGATGAATGATGTCCCTGTGCAGCTTGTTATTTTTGATTTTGCTTTTATGGGTGGTTCTTTAGGTTCTGTAGAGGGTGAGAAGATTGTCCGTGCTGTACAGCGTGCCATTGATAATAAAGAGGGATTAATTATTCTCTCTGCTTCTGGTGGGGCTAGAATGCAGGAATCTACATTCTCTTTGCTTCAGATGTCTAAGACATCAGCTGCTCTTGGAAAACTCTCAAATGCAGGGCTTCCATTTATCTCTGTACTTACTGATCCTACTATGGGTGGTGTAAGTGCGTCATTTGCAAATCTTGGAGATATCATTATTGCTGAGCCGGGAGCACTTGTAGGTTTTGCAGGTGCTCGTGTAATTGAGCAGACTATCGGTTCAGAACTTCCAGAAGGTTTCCAAAGAGCTGAGTTCTTGCTTGAAAAGGGCTCTATTGATATGATTGTCAATCGTAACGATCTTAAAAAGACACTTGCTGATCTTATGACACTTATGACAGCTGCATAAGAAGAGAATAATAGTTATGCGCCTTTATGCTTTATGTGATTATGATATGCTGGAGAAACACACTCTTACTCTTGAAGCTTTTATAGAAAGAGCAAAAGAACATAAAGCAGAGATTATTCAGTATAGAGCAAAAAATGCAGATATCGCTTTTATAAAGCATCAGTTAATACAAATACGTAAGATTTATGATGGTTTTTTGATTGTTAATGATGCTTATGAACTTGTAGAATTTTGTGATGGAGTTCATGTAGGACAAGAAGACTTGCGTGAGATAGATAAAAATCCAAAAAAAGCTGTTGATATATTGCGTAGTGTTATTGGAAGAGATAAAATACTTGGTATTTCAACACATAATGAAAAAGAGGTTTTAGAGGCGAATACAATGGATTTGAATTATATTGGTCTTGGTGCATATAGAAATACGACAACAAAAGATGATATTAGCACTGTTTTGGGTGAAAAACTTGATGAAATTGCGAAGAAGTCAATACATTATGTCGCGGCAATAGGTGGTGTAAGATTAGATGATAATTTTAAGAATGTAACTTATCATGTTATTGGAAGTGGACTGCTGTGATGAAAATTGAGATAGTTTCAATTGCAAAAAAAGAGAGAACACTTTACGATCCTCTTTATAAAGAATTAGAAAAAATGATAAGTCGCTTTGCGAAAGTGAAAGATATTGAAATATTTACAAAAGATGTAACCAAAGCACACACTATCTCTCCAAAGGCAGCTCAAGAGGCTTATTCAAAGGTTTTAGAACCTTATATTGACCAAAGTTTTTGTATAACTTTACATCCTGATGGAAAATTATGTGACAGTTTTGAATTTAGTAAGCTATTAAATGATAAAATGAGCGTTAAATTTTTTATAGGTGGTGCTTACGGTTTTGAAGATGACTTTTTAAAAAAAAGTGATGCTGTAATCAGCCTTGGAAAAATCACAATGAGTCATAAGATAGCAAAAGCGGTTTTGTTAGAACAAATTTACAGAGGTTTTTCAATATTGAGTAACCACCCATATCATAAATAAGGAAAGCATACGTGCAGGCAAGTGAGTTAAATTATTTCAAAGAGATCTTAGAGAGTCGTAAAGAACAGATCGAAAAAAATATAAATAGTGTAAGTAGTGAATTAAACCAGTTAAGCTCTTTAGAGTTAAATGATGAAGGCGATCACGCTTCTGCAAACAACAACTCGATGGTTGAGAGTGCAATCGTAAATCAACAGGCAAAAGAGTTGCAAGAGATAGAGAGAGCACTTACAAAAATTGCAAATGGTGAGTATGGTATCTGTGAGATGTGTGAAGATGATATCGGTTTTCAAAGATTAAAAGTAAAACCACATGCTGTTTACTGCATTGATTGTAGGGAAATAGCAGAAAAATCTAATTAAGGAATTAAAATGTATTTAAAAAGATACTCAATAGCGGCATTTATATGGATAGCTTTAGTCGGTTGGTATGTCTATGCATACGTAACACATGAGAGCATAAGCCTTGACTTCTTTGGTGTTCCTATGCCATCTTTATCAATTGCAGTGTGGATTGTAATAGCACTTTTTGTACTCTATCTTGGAAGTTTTCTTCATATGGCATTTTATTCAATGCTTGGTGGTTTTAAACTTCGTGCATATGAGAAAGATTTTGAGAAGATTATTGATGCAGTCATTGAAGCATATCTCGGGAAAAAAAGTAGAACACATACATTTAAAACAGATAGATATAGACTTTTAGGAACAATACTTGAAAAAAGTTCTCTTTTTCCGACCCCAGAATTAATAGGTGCAACAGGAAGTGATAAAATTGATAATGTATTACGTCTTATTGATGCTATTAAAAGAGGTGAAGTTGTTGATCTTAAACCATTTAATCTTCGTCCTGAAAATCCACTTATTATTGAAAATGAGAAAAATAAAATCAAAAAAGGTGAGCTTAAAGTTGCTGATCTTTTAGCTAATTCTACAAAATATGCAGATGAGTTGTGTCAATATGCTTATAATGAATATGTGAAAACAGCTACATTGAAAAATATTTTAAAATATAAAGCATTCTTGACAAAAGAGTCTCTTCATACAATTATGGCTCGTATCAATGCAGAAGAGAGTACACTTACAATTACAAACGAAGAACTTGTTGAGTTGTTAAATAAATTAGAATTGACAAAAGAAGACTATATTGAGCTCTCTATTACACTCTCTAAAGGTGGTATGATTCCAGAGCAGAGAATGAAACTCTTTGAGATGTTAAGTGAAGAGTATGAAAAAGCGATGGATGCATACCTCTTTACACTCTTTGATTTAGAGATGCTAGCACCTGCAGATGAAATACTGGAAAATGCTCAGCCTGATGAGTTCCAAAACTTTAGAGCATATAGAGCACTCAAAGAGTGTGGTAAAAACTTTAGTATTTACCTCTTTATATAAGTATGTTAAAAAATCTCTCCTCTGTCAAAGAGGCAAAAATTTTAGATAAGCCCATCTATGTATTGGCTCCGCTTGCGGGCTTTACTGATTTGCCTCTGAGGAGTGTTGTGAAAAAATTTGGAGCAGACTTGACAGTCAGTGAGATGTTAAGTTCAAATGCTCTGGCTCACGGCTCGCAGAAAACTCTCCATATGCTTGAAAAATCCCCTCTTGAAGATCCTTACTCAGTTCAAATAGCCGGCAGTGATGTAGATATAGTCAAACGTGCTGTTGAAGTTCTAAATGAACAAGAGGGTATAGATATTATTGATTTGAATTGTGGTTGTCCTGTTCCAAAAGTGGTAGGGCATGGAAGTGGAAGTTCTCTGCTTTTAAATCTGCCACTTATGGGTGATATCATTAAAACCATTAAAGAGACCTCTAACAAAGAACTTACTTCTGTTAAAATTCGTCTTGGCTTTGAAGAGAAAAATCATGTGGATATTGCAAAAGTAGTTGAAGATAGCGGTGCTGACTTTTTAGCAGTACATGGTAGAACACGTGCCGGAAAATTCAAAGCTCCTGTGGATTATGATGCAATTAAAGAGATAAAAGAGGCTGTGAATATTCCTGTTATTGCCAATGGTGATATTGACTCTTATGAGAAGGCAAAATGGGTACTGGAACATACTGGTGCAGATGGTGTGATGATAGGTCGGGGTGCTGTTGGTGCTCCTTGGATATTTCATCAGCTGCGTTCCGGTGAGAAAGATGTCTCTTTGAAACTAAAACATAAGATTATTATGGAACATTTTGACAAGATGATAGAGTTCTATGGTGAGTATGGTGCTATATTGTTCCGAAAACATACACATACTTACTCTAAAGGTTACCGTGGGGCCTCTATTTTGAGGAATAAGGTTAATACTATCAGTGATGTTAATGAATTTAGAGACATCCTGAATAATTTTTTTAGCAAAGCAGAATTGGCATGAATTTAGAGATCTCAAAATCAATTAAAAATCTTGAAAAAGATGATATAGCAGATAATCTGTTACACTATGTATATAATACTAAACATCTTCTTTCATTAATTAAAAAAGGAATTGATACAGAAGACCCTTCCTATTTAAGTTCATATCGTTCTTTTGAAGGTGAAGTCTATGAAAACTTCCTTTATGAAAAACTACTGCGTTATGCTGAACAAAATGAATATATTACAAAGTTTATTCTCAAAGGTTTTCATCAAAACAAACACAAAGCCTATGCAAATACACTTTCTATAAGTGAAAAAGAGCAGATAGTCTATCGTACCAAGTCGCGTGAGATTAGTGAGTTTGATGCGATGTTTCTTACTAAGAATAATGAACTCTACTTTGTAGAGATGACGCTTGTAAAATCTGTACTTAAACTGAGAAAAAGATTGCGTAAGAAAAAAGCACTTTTGGAGATTATATTTCCAAACTATACAATCAAATCACTTATTATCTTGAATGAAGGTGCAACAGGTGTCAAACAGTTTCCTGATTATTGTACAGTATGGTTTACTAAAGAGTTCTCTGCACATGAGGTTTTAGAGTATATTACCAAGCTTGACAAACAAAAACTCCAGCCAAAAGATAAGATACGTTCTAAAAAGATGATTGAAGCGCATACGCTGAAACTACACCCTTTTAGATACTACAATACAATGAGCTGGATAACAAAAAAACTGCGCTCACATCCAAAACATATTGTAGATATGAGCTTTCTTTACAACTTTAAAATTCAGCGTTATCACGATCTTTATAATAAGTTTTATATAGGATATCTTTCAGTTAAAAATGCAAAAAAAATATTAAATCTCCAAGAGAGTGATTATAAAGAAAATCAGCGTGTTGTAGTTGCTGTAGAAAAAAAACACTCTGATGAGATAATTCTAACTTACTATATACAAACAACCCGTAAAAATCTCTATCTTTATAGTTTTGATGATAATGGGAAAGTGTTAAAAGAGAAAAAAGATCCTTATGGTATTACAGTAACAGAAGTCTTTCATATAAATAAATTGATGGATTCCAAATATGAACTTAATCTTCAGAATATAAATACAATTAAAAAGCTTTTAAAAGAGCGTTTTTTAAGTAACTCTAAGAAGAAAAATTCTTAGAGATCATCATTGTATATAATAGAGGCTGCTCTCTCTTTATAAGCTTGTAAAGGCTCTTTATCCTGTTGTTTTACTGCTTTTGTATGATGTATTTCTTTACCATTAAGAAAATTTTCAAGTTCTTCGTGTCTATTCTGTAAAATAGATTCAAATTCTTGTTGAGAAGTTGGTTTGTTTTCATGAAATTTATCTAATAAAATATTACTATTTCCCATAAGAACCAGATAGCTTTCTTTTCCAAAATCAAGCATAACAACACTATTGTTCTGATCAATTGCTTTTTGGAATCGTATGCTTACTTCATTACTGTTTTGTTGATTTTCTGCTTTTTGTTGCATTGAAGTATTATTTGTATTAAAAAGCCATCCTGTCTTTTGTTTTTCTTTTTGTTTTATTACAGTTGGTATTGTCTTTTTCTTAAGGTAAAAAAGTATAAAAATTCCAAGTAGCAAAATAATAATGACAATAATATAACTTTGTGTCATACTATTCTCTTTTTTTGTAGGTAGGTTTGAAAGATTCAATGTTGATTGATGCTTACTTTGGAGTTTTTTATGCTTTTGTATTGCATTTTTTGTAACAAAACGAAGTCTTAAACCATAACCATCTGCAGTCTTTGATGCTAAAAGTTTTACAGAAGATGGTACTTTTGCAACTATCTGTGTCTCCTCTTGGAGCGGAGTAATAGTAAGAGAGTTAAGAAATTTTGAACCGACATTTTTACTTTTTGGTGCTTCGATAGTAGCATCTTCAAGTTTTATGATTATTTTGGATTTTGTGCGGCTCTGTTTGATGACACCACTGTATGGGGTATCAAATGTTATCATTATATCTGCTCTGTCAGTTCTGTCATAGATATTATAGCTGAGTATCTTTGATGCAAAAAGTGAAAGCGGCAGTAGAAAAAGAAGTAAATATCTCATCTATAATCTCTCTTTTGAAAGGTAGTATAAAACCGCTGAGGAGTCTAAGACCTCATTTATACGAATAGCCAGATTTTTTTCATAAACCATCACTTCGCCTTTTCCGAGTATGCGTCCATTAACATAGGACTCAACCGATTCACCTGCCGGTTTTTTCAAATCAATGATAGAACCTTTTTCAAGCTGTAAAATCTCTTTTACTGTCAGTTCAGTTTCACCCAAATCAGAGACAAACTCCACCTCCATATCGAGGATTCCGGAGTAGTCCATCCATGAGAGCTCTTTTTGAGGGTCAAACTCCTCTTTTTCTTTATGCTCAGGCATCTAATTCCTTAATTGCTATTGTTAGTTCATCATCATCTACACGAAGTGTTTTTGATTCATCAATATCAAAATCAAATTCACCTATCTTTTCAAAATGTGGTGTTCCGATATCATAAGCGACACTGTTACCATCTTGCGCTATCACTTTTGCGCTGCCTATAATAAGGTTTGCGGTCTCTAATGTCATATCTTTGAGAGTCTCTTCATCACTCTCATCCTCTTCAAGAAAAAGCTTAGAGACGCGTTGCATAAATCCTTTATCTGAAGCGATATAGACTCTATGCTTTTTACTCTCTTGTGTATCAATATCTATGTAAGCAATAAGTGTTCTCTTTTTTGTTACTCCATCTTTTAACTCGTGAGGCTCACGAATTTGATGAATACAGAAGTTCTCAGCTGCTTCTTTTATAGTATCTAACATATCTTTTCCTGTTTTTGTAGTTTTTAGATTATACTTGATTGAAACACAAACTAAAATTAAATCCAAATTATGCAAGGAGTATCTTATTCCTCTTAGAGTATAATTGCGAAAAATTTTTTGGAAATTGATGATTGAATTAGTGCTGCTCGGATCTGTTGTTGGTTTGTTGTCCGGTTTTTTTGGCATAGGCGGAGGTACTATCTTGATACCTATGCTCCTCATAGCCGGTTTTGAGACAAAAACAGCAATAGGTATCTCTGTTGTGCAGATGGTCTTTAGTTCAATTTACGGGAGTTACCTTAATAATAAAAAGGGAACTCTTGATGTCAAGATGGTCAGTATCATCGGTCTTGGTGGTTTTGGCGGAGCACTTTTAAGCGGATATATCGCATCATTTTTAAGTGACAAGAGTCTTGAGATAATGTTTTTTGCTTTTGCCTCTTTTGCACTTTTGAGAATGTTTTTCAAGACACATGAAGATGCCGAGGAAAAAGAGCTGCACTATCTGCTTTTAATGCTAATAGGCTTTGTATTGGGTGCATTCAGTATGACAATAGGAGTAGGGGGCAGTATTTTGCTTGTCCCTATCTTAGTTGGATTTATTCATATTCCACTTAGAAAAGCAACATCAGCAGGACTTTTCTTTGTTGTCTTTTCATCTGTTTCGGGCTTGATATCTCACGCAATAGAGGGACACATTGAGTACCAAAACGGTATTATTATAGGTTTGGCATCACTCTTTGGTGTCTATTTGGGTATTCACTTAAAAGAGCGGGTATCACATAGAGTACAAAAGCGTCTTCTGTTGGCTTTTTATCTCTTTGTTGTGCTCTATTTGGCAAAAAGAATATTTTTTTAAAGGGTAAAATTTGGCTAGAAAAAAAGATACAATAACAATTACAGGTGCTCGTGAGAATAATCTGAAAAATATCAATTTGAGCATTCCTAAAAATGAGTTGATTGTTATGACAGGACTCAGTGGTAGTGGAAAATCAACACTCGCCTTTGATACACTCTATGCTGAAGGGCAACGCCGTTATATGGAGTCGCTATCAAGCTATGCCAGACAGTTCTTAGACCGTGTCGGAAAACCTGATGTTGATAAGATAGATGGTCTAACGCCTGCTATTGCCATTGACCAAAAGACTACCTCAAAAAATCCCCGCTCAACTGTCGGAACAATTACAGAAATATATGATTACTTGCGTCTCTTATATGCCCGTGTAGGAATTCAACATTGTCACAAGTGTGGCAAGGTTATCTCTCAGATGTCGGCATCAGATATCATCAATGAGGTGGCAAAACTCCCAGAGGGTGCAAAACTTGTTCTTATGGCTCCTCTTGTGCGTGATAACAAGGGAAGTTATGCAGACCTTTTAGAGTCACTTGTGCATAAAGGCTATGTTCGTGCTATGATAGATGGTGTAATGGTGCGTTTAGATGAGGAGATAGAGCTCAGTAAAACAAAAAAACACACCATTAAAGTTGTCATTGACCGTGTTGTTGTAAAAGAAGAAAACAAAGAGCGTATCGCATCTTCGGTTGAAAAAGCCCTTAAAGAGAGTTATGGAGAGCTTGAGATTGATATACTCAATGCTGAAGATGTCGGAACTTCTGAGCATATCCACTACTCAGAGCATAATGCCTGTTTTGACTGTAAGATAAGTTTTGATGAGCTAGAACCACTCTCATTCTCTTTTAACTCACCAAAGGGAGCATGTAGCGAGTGTGACGGGCTTGGACTTCGTTATGCTTTGGATGTCGATAAGATAATTGATCCTGATTTGCCAATAGAGAAGGGTGCTGTTAAGATTGTCTATGGCTTTAACAAAGGCTACTACTTTACTTTCTTAAAAGGTTTCTGTGAAGCCAATGATATTGATATCACGGTACCATACTCAGAGCTAGAGCCTCATCAGCAAAAGGCGATTTTACACGGAAATGTTGGTGAAGTTGAGTTTCTTTGGAAAAAACATAAGGTAAAACGTATTTTTCCTGGAATTATCCGTATTGCTTATGATATGTTCAAAGATGAGAAAGAGCTTGGGGATTATATGAGTGAGAAGGTCTGTAATGTCTGTAACTCACACCGTCTTAAGCTGGAGTCTTTGGCTGTAAAAGTGGCAGGAAAGGGGATAGCTGAACTGCTTGATATGCCTATAGCAAAGAGTTATGCATTCTTTGCAGATGAATCAAACTTTGATTACCTTGACAAACAGCACGCACAAATCGCTCAGCCGATTTTAAATGAGATACGTGAGCGACTCTTTTTTCTCTATGATGTAGGGCTTGGTTATATTACACTTGGGCGTGATGCTCGTACCATTTCTGGTGGAGAAGCGCAGCGTATCCGTATTGCCTCACAGATAGGCAGCGGGCTTACAGGGGTAATGTATGTACTTGATGAACCTAGTATCGGTCTGCATGAAAGAGATACCCTTAAGCTCATTAAGACACTCCGAAACCTTCAAGAGAAGGGGAACTCTGTTATTGTGGTTGAACACGATAAAGAGACGATAGAGAATGCCGACTTTATTGTAGATATTGGCCCGGGTGCCGGAAAATTTGGCGGAGAGGTTGTCTTTAGCGGAACGCTCACGCAACTCAAAAAAGCAAAGACACTCACAGCAGATTATCTTTATGGAAGAAAGAAGATAGAGTACTTCTACAGACGCCCTCAAGAGAAGTGGATAGAGATAAAAAATGTCACTATCAACAATATTAAAAAGCTCTCTGCAAAGATACCTTTAAATAACTTTGTATGTATTACCGGAGTAAGTGGAAGTGGTAAGAGCTCTTTGATGCTCCAAACGCTGCTCCCTACTGCACGTGAGCTTTTAAATCACGCACGCAAGGTCAATAAAGTAGCCGGTGTTGAAATAACTGGGCTTGAAAATGTAGATAAGGTTATCTACCTTGACCAGAGTCCAATAGGGCGTACGCCACGAAGTAATCCTGCAACATATACAGGTGTGATGGATGAGATTCGTAATCTCTTTGCACAGACAAAAGAGTCGCAAATACGCGGCTATACTGCTTCACGTTTCTCTTTTAATGTCAAAGGTGGGCGTTGTGAGAAGTGTCAGGGAGAGGGTGAAATCAAGATAGAGATGCACTTTTTGCCAGACATTATGGTGAAGTGTGACAGCTGTAAAGGGCGCAGATACAATGACCAGACTTTAGAGGTCTATTACAAAGGCAAGACTATCTCTGATGTGCTCAATATGAGTGTAGAGGAGGCGTATGAGTTTTTCAAAGCCATCCCAAAAATACACCAAAAGATGAAGACACTTGTTGATGTCGGTCTTGGTTATATTACTTTAGGACAAAATGCCGTAACACTCTCAGGTGGAGAGGCACAGCGTATTAAACTCTCTAAAGAACTCTCACGCAAAGATACAGGAAAAACACTCTATATTCTTGATGAACCGACAACAGGTCTGCATTTTGCCGATGTGGATAGACTTACAAATGTTTTACATAAATTTGTAGAGCTTGGTAACTCTGTACTTATTATTGAGCATAACCTTGATATGATTAAAAATGCTGATTATATTATAGATATGGGACCAGAGGGGGGAAGCGGCGGTGGACTTATTATCGCAGAGGGTTCTCCTGAAGATTTAGCACAAAGTTGTAACAAAACAGGCTCTTATACAGGGAAATATTTAAAAAAAGAGTTAGATTTGCATCAATAAGTTTAAAATTAATGTTACAATAAAATAGTTTGATTTTGGTGGAAATAATGAAAAATAAGTTTAATATTTTAATTGTAGATGATATAAGTGAAAATATAAAATTAGCTATAACTATTTTAAAAAATGAGGATTATAATTTCTCTTATGCATTGGATGGTAAATCCGCTTTAGAGATATTAAAAGTAAAGCCTTTTGATCTGATATTACTTGATGTAATGATGCCAGATGTAAATGGGTTTGAACTTTGTGAAATGATTAAGAAGAGATCAACACTTAAAGATATTCCTATAATATTTGTAACAGCTGTAATTGAAAAAGAGAAGATACAGTATGGCTTTGAGCTTGGTGCTGTAGATTATGTTACGAAGCCTTATAACTCTGGGGAACTGCGTGCTCGTGTCGCAAATCATTTAGAACTCTATCACTATAGAAAAATGTTAAAATTTAAAAATAAAGAGCTTGAACATGATATGGAAGTTGAAAAGAACAGGCACTTAGAAGAGTTAGAGTTGGCACAAAAGGAGATTATCTATATTCTCTCTGAATTGATGGCATCTGATAGTGGTGAGACTGCTGAACACGTTAAAAGAGTCGCAAATATTTCGCGTGAATTTGCAATGCTTGATGGCAGTTTAGATGAACAACAGATAAATACAATCTACTTGGCTTCACTTCTGCATGACATAGGAAAAGTGCTTATTGACAACTCTATTTTACATAAACGGGCAAAACTGACAGATGAAGAGTTTGAGATTATGAAAGAACATCCGACTTTTGCTCTGAAAATATTAAGTCGCTCAAAAAGTGAGTTGATAAAAGCTGCAGCAACGATTGCCTATGAACACCATGAAAACTGGGATGGAACAGGATATCCAAAAGGTCTTAAGGGTGAAGAGATACATATCTATGGTAGAATAGTGGCCATAGCAGATGTTTTGGACGCTCTTACTCATAAACGTTCTTATAAAGATGGATGGAGCTTTGAAAGTGCTGCTGAATATATTATAGAAGCATCAGGTAAAAAGTTTGATCCAAATCTTATTAAACTTTTTCAAGAAAATCTTGATGTTTTTAAATCTTTGATAGAGAGTGAAAATGAGTATATTTGAATTAATATTGGCAGGGGTTATATTTTTTCTCATAATTATTGTAATTTATTTGTTGTCACAAAATAAAAAATCAGATAATTTCATGGAACAAGAAAAACTTGAAGATGAAATATATGAGTTAAAAGCAAAAATTTTGGATCAAGAAAAGATTATTGAACACTCTAAAACAGCTACACAAAGTAGACTTGCACTGGAACAAATTAAAAAAATAGAGTTGCAAGAGTCTGAGATACAGCGTTTGACCAGACAGCTGAAAGAGGCTAAAGCAATTGCTCAAAAAGCCCATAAAATTAAGTCTGATTTTCTTTCTAATATTCGCCATGAGATTAGAACGCCTATGAACTCAATCTTGGTTTTTGCAGAACTGTTACAAAAAGAGTGTAAAGATATGAAATTAGAAGTTTATGCAGAAAATATAAATCTTGCAGGTAAAAAACTTCTTGCTCTAATTGATGAGATTATTGAACTTTCACGTGTTGAGAAAGGGATAGTTACTATAGAAGAAGAACCATTTGATATAAAAAATATGCTTCAGGAAATAATGAAATCACATAGAGAAGATGCAATGAAAAAAGGGATCGACTTTAGTCTTGATATTGATGATGAGATTCCTGATTCAATGATGTTGGATGCAGAAAAAATAGAAGATATTTGTGTGAATCTTATTGAAAATGCGATAAAATTTACTCAAAATGGATTTGTTCATATTTCTCTTGAAAAAAATACAGAAAATGTTGTAAATAATACTGTTGGATTTTCTCTTATTGTTGAAGATAGTGGCATAGGAATAGATGAGAGTGATCAAGAGAAAATATTTGAAATGTTTGAAACTGTCGGTAAAGATTTTCAGCAAAAACAGAGTCTTGGTATAGGTTTGGCTTTAAATAAAAAAGTTGCACAGCAAATGAATGGAGACATAGTGGTTGAATCTACACCTGGAGAAGGTTCTCGTTTTGTCTTTTTTATTGAAAATGTTGAAGTTGTTCTAGAGAGTACGAAATCAAAAGAGTATAATGAAGAAAATATTGATTTTTCATTGATAAAACCTGAAGGTGGAACCATTATTGTTGTTGATGAAGATAGAGAAATTCGAGATCTTATCAGAGATGCTTTTATAGAGAGTAATATAAAAGTAAGAACCTATGATAATCCTCGTGAAGCAATAGATATACTCAAAAAAGAAGAAGTTGATATGATTCTTATTGATATTGATATTTTAACTAGTGATGACAATGCTGTTTCGAAAATATTAAAGGGGATAAGTCACGCTCCTGTAGTAACTTTAACACAAAAACGTCTTCGAGATCTTCCATTTGAGCAAAGAGGAGCAAAAATAGTAGGCCATTTAAAAAAACCGCTTGTGAAATCTGATCTATTTAAAATCGCATTAAAAGTTCTTAATAACAAGAAGCCTCAAGAACGAGATATTGTCCAAGAGATAGAACGTCCTTTTGGAAATTTGGAAAAAGAACAGATTGAAAAATTTTTACGACTTGCTACAAATAAATTGGATGCTTTGTACAATGAAGCGATGCAGACAAATGATATAGATACTATACGACTTTTTGCCCAAGAGTTGCTTGATATCTCTTTAGAGTGTATTATAGAGGAGTTGGTTCGTTATGCAAATGAACTTCTTGAAAATATAGATACATTTGATATTGAAGCGATTGATGCGATGATGCCTGAGTATAGAGAGAAGATTTCTCTATTAAAAAAATCTATTGTATAATTGCGTAAAAATTTAAAGGCTTAAAATGGCAGTATATGTTTTTGGACACAGAAATCCAGATAGTGACTCTATCATCGGTGCAATAGCACTCTCATATCTTAAAAATCAAGTAGAAAACGAGGAGTATATTCCTGCTAAACAGGGTGATATCTCTGCTGAGACAGCATTTATTTTAGAGAAGTTCGGATATGCAGATAAAGAACCGATTCTGAAAACTTCTGTAGCAGGTGAGAAGGTCTATCTTGTAGATTCAACAGATAAACCGCATTTTCAAGATGATATTGATGAAGCGACTATTGTTGGTATTGTTGATCATCACAAACTCGGAGATATCATCACTTCAACTCCTCTAGAGGCTTGGATAAGACCTATCGGCTCATCAAATACGGTAATTTATGAGATGTATAATGCCTATGGTGTTACAGTACCAAAAGATATAGCAGGGATGATGATGCTTGCAATCTTGAGTGATACTGTTATCTTTAAATCACCTACTTGTACAAAAGTAGATACAAAGGCTGTAAAAGAGTTGGCTGCTATTGCAGGTATTGAAGATTATAAACAACTTGCAATGGATATGTTCATTGTAAAATCAGCAGTAGATGGTGCAAGTGCACGTGATTTGAATACACGTGACTATAAAGAGTTTGATATGAATGGTACCAAAGTAGGTATCGGTCAGCTAGAGATGGTAGATATTACAGTATTAGAGCCGCGTGAGGATGAGCTTCTTGAAGATATGAAGAAGATGAAAGAGGAGAATGGTCTGCATACTATTTTGATTCTTTTGACAGATATTATGAAAGAGGGTTCAAAACTGCTTGTTGTCTCTGATGATGAGAGCAAAATTGAGAAAGCTTTTGATATTACTTTAGAAAATCACAAAGCTTGGCTTGATGGTGTTCTTAGTCGTAAGAAACAGGTTGTTCCTTTCGTTCAACCACAATTTTAACTACTCTTAAACGCTACTCTGTATAGAGATAGCGTTTAATCTTCTTCGTTGGCGTTTTTACAAACGGCTCAATCTGCTCTACAAATTTTGTTATTTTTGAGAAGGATGCAAGTTTTTTATTTGTTTCTACACGCATCTCCTCTAAAAGGTTGTCTATTTTTGCTTTTACTTCACTCTCCGGTGTTGCATTTGCTTTGAACATTTTATCTAAAAGTTCATAGTCTGGATGTATTCTTGCTATAAGCTTGCCATCTTGCTGGAGCACAAGAGAGTCTAAAACCGTCTCATTCTCATTGATGATAGATTCAATCTGCTCTGGGTAGATATTCTCCCCTGAAGGGCCTAAAATCATATTTTTACTGCGTCCGCTTATAAATAAAAAACCATCTTCGTCAATGTAGCCGAGATCTCCGGTTTTAAACCAGCCATCTTCAATAACTTCGGCAGTCTGTTTTTCATCCTTATAGTATCCTAACATAACACTTGGAGATTTTATCCATATCTCTCCCTCTCCGTTATCCTCTCTTTTGTCATTTATTTTAATTTCAACACCTACCATTGGAAGCCCAGTTGAGCCTATTTTATTTGGCATATCTAAGTATGTTCCGGCAATAAGAGGCGATGTCTCTGTAAGACCATAGCCTATGATATATGGAAAATCAGCCTCATCTAAAAACTCTTCGACATAACGTGCAAGAGGTGCTCCTCCAATTCCAAAGAAGCGTATTTTCCCTCCAAATGTTTCTATCAATTTTTTACCTGCAATTTTATTGAGTCTTTTTCTTACAAATGAGATAGAGTGTAAAAAGCGCATCAAAGCACTCCCTGTAAATTTAGGCAGTATCTTACTTTTATATATCTTTTCAATTATAAGCGGAACAGAGAGCATCATTGTTGGTCTTACAATTTCGAAGGCTTTGATAAGGACATTTGGTGTTGGCGTTTTGTCAATATAGACAACATCTGAACCATGTAAAATAGGGACAATCATACCAACTGTGCATTCAAGTGTATGTGCAAGTGGTAAAATAGAGAGAAAGGTATCTTCTGGAAGGATAGTGACATTTTTATATGCACTCATTGCATTGGTGACAAGATTTTTATGTGAGAGCATAACCCCTTTTGAGTGTCCTGTCGTTCCCGATGTATAGAGAAGTGCTGCCATATCATCTTCTTTGGGGTGTGGAAGATCTTTTGTTGATATTTTGTCTGTAATAGTTTGTCTGAATTTTGTAATATAGCTATGGTTACTAAGTTCATCAAGGAGTTGTAAATCATCTAATCGTATTACAAACTGTAACTCTGAATTTTCCATATCTTCAATCGTTTGGAGATGTTTTGTCGAGACAAAGATAGCTTTTGATTCAGAGTGACGGATAATATGCTGAACATCTGCCGGATTAAAATCAGGTAAAATAGGAACAACAACCGCTCCAAAGTAGGTAATACTAAAATAAGCAACTGCCCAGTTTGGCATATTTTCACTTAGAAGTGCTACTTTGTCACCTTTACGGATGCCATTGTTTTTTAAAACCTTTATCATCTCCAAAACTGTGTTGTGAAATTCACCATAACTCATAGGTTCTTGGGCAACTTTTGAAAAAGCTTTTTTATCTGCATAGAGTGTAACAGAACGATTTAAAAGTGCCGGAAGTGTGAAGTTTTCTAAGTTTTCATAAGGGTATAACATACGGTATCCATTAAATTTTTTCTCATTATACATTGAAATTCTTTAATGATAGTTTGAATTTGAGCTACTTTGTAGTAGAATACATAGGTAATTTGATTAGGAGTAGTACAGTATGAATATGTATAAGATAATATCAGGAACATTTATTATTTTGGCAATGACAGTTAATTTTGGTTTTTTCTATGGAGATCCGACAGTACTTGCGGAGCATAGTGCTTTTGAACTCTTTGCCGCTATTGTTGTTAACCTTATTACGACAGTCTTAAAACTTGGGGACAAAACACAGCTTGGGGCAGTTCTTCTCTCTACAAGTCTTGTTGCAGATATTCAGCTTATAGCATCTGCAACTGTATGGGCTTTTGCTGAGTATGTGTTTCATTCATTTTCAGAAGAGATGATAACAGCGATTATTTCACTTGCCGGTGGAGCACTTCTTGCCAACGTAGTCTCTGTGATTCTCTATCTTGGAGATACATTAAAATCAAAAAGATAAGCCATTATGCATGATCAGATAGTATGGATTATTCTTAAACGATTAAGAGTACCGTTTATTGTTCTTATTTTAACTTTTTCCATAGCCATCACAGGGCTTATTCTGATTCCTGGTACGGATGATGCGGGGAATGTCTATCATATGACATTTTTTGATGCTTTTTATTTTGTAAGCTATATGGCAAGTACCATAGGCTTTGGAGAAGCTCCCTATACTTTCAACTATGAGCAGCGTATATGGGTTAGTTTTTGTATCTATATTACTGTTATTGGGTGGTTTTACGGTATTGGTGCCATTGTTGCACTTATTCAGGATGAGGCACTTAAAAAAGCGATAGAGAGAAACAAGTTTCGAAAACAGATACTGCGTTTGGGTGAGCCTTTTTATATTATTTTTGGATATAACGTTGTTACAAAGAGTATTATTGACAGACTCAACGGAAATGGATACCGTATTGTTGTATTGGATAGAAATGAAGATAAAATAGATGAACTTATGCTTGAGAACTTCTACCCGCAGGTACCTGCCTATGTCGGTAATGCAACAAATCAGAGTGTTATCAAGATAGCAGGAATTCATCAGAAAAACTGTGTTGGTGTTATCTCCTTGTTTGAAGATGATATGAAAAATTCACAAATCGCGACACTTTGTAAGCTTCTGAATAAAAAGATAGACATTATTGTAAAAGCGACATCTCCGCAACAGATAGAGCACTTTCAAAATATGGATTTGGAACATATTAAAAATCCGTTTCAAATTATTTCAGACAGACTCTACTATGGAATTACGGCTCCGCATATCTGGCTTTTGGAGATGTGGATGTACGGGCTTATCTTAAAACTGCGTAAAAAAGATTATCTTCCTCACGGCAAGTATATGGTCTGTGGTCACGGACGTATGGGACAGGCTATTATTGAGGGGCTTGAGAGAGCAGGTATAGAGTATGTCTGTTATGATGTGAACTCTTTTGAGTATAAAGAGAAATACAATACGATGATTTTTGGTAGTCAAGAAGATATTGATGATTTGCTTTCACTTGGTATAACAGAGTGTGATGCCATTATCGCTGCAACACAGGATGACCTTTTTAATCTGACACTTATCAACAAAGCAAAACAGCTCAATCCAAACCTCTATACCATAGCACGTGAGAACTCCTTGGAAGAGTACAATATCTTTCAAGCAGCAAAAATAGATAAAATCTATGTTGTTGAGAAGGTGCTTGCAGATGCAACTTACAACTATATAGCTCGTCCTCTGGCAGATATCTTCATTCATGAAGCAAGAAAACACGATGAAGAGTGGGCCGAGATTATCGTCAATATGCTCAACAACATTACAGGGATGAATCCGCACTATTTTGAGAAAAAAATAGATAAAGAGGGGGCTTATGCACTCTCAATGCGACTAGAAAATGATGAGAAGATAACATTGGCAGATATCAGACGCTCACGTGCTGATAACAAAGAGATATTAAAGCTTGTCTATCTTTTGCTAAAAAGAGGGGATGAAGTCTTTTTAATGCCAAATTCATCTATGGTCATAGAACCTGAAGATGAACTTTTGGTTGTCGCCGATGATGAGAACTATGATGATTTTGAGTACATTATAAATAACTATTATGAACTTGAATATGTGCTAGAATACAAAAAGACAAATAAAGGAACTGCTTGAAAAATAAAAACAGTCTGCTTTTGAAATTTGCCTACTATATACAGGGCTCAACACGCTATCAAAGTATAAAAGGTTTTTTTTATAACCTTTTAGAGAACGATAAGTATCCATATAAAAAATATTTTGATTTTTTTATGATTACCATTATCCTCTCAAGTGTAACACTTCTTGTAATGGATGTAAAACATCATGTGCCAAATTGGTTGGATGATTTTGACCTCTATCTTGTGACATCTGTCTTTATTTTAGAGTATTTGATTCGTCTGTGGGTATTTAGTGATATTCACAAGATTATTATTGAAGAGTATGAGGAGAGTGACTTCTTTGACAGAGAACTCTCTTATTGGACACTTTTTGTAAAGATATTTAAAAACAAATGGGAGTATATCTCATCACTCTCTGCAATTATAGATATTATCGCTATTTTACCTAGTTATAGAGGATTGCGGGTGTTGCGTGTGCTGGTACTTTTTCGTGCCTTTAAGATGCTGCGCTATACCAAGAGTCTTACAGGTTTCTTATATGTCCTGAAAAATAAAAAATTTGAGTTGATGACACTCCTTACACTCTCCGCATTTTTTATATTTATAGCGGGGATTATGCTTTATGTATTTGAAGGAGATAATGACAACCCAAATATTCATAATCTTTTTGATGCCTTCTACTGGGCACTCATTACCATCTCTACCGTTGGTTATGGAGATATCTCTCCGGTAACTCCTGAAGGGCGTGTTGTTACTATGCTTATTATCATTACCGGTATCGGGTTGATATCATTCGTGACTTCAATCATTGTCTCTTCATTTAGTGAGCGTTTGACTGTTTTGCGTGAGGGCAGGGTTATTCAAGATATAGGCAAGAAGAACAGTATTACGGTTATTTGTGGTTATGGTCTTCTTGGGCGCCTTGTTGCCAAAGGTTTGGAGCAGGAGGGGGTTGAGTTTGTCATTATAGATAAAGATGAAAACCTTGCAGAACTTGCCTATACACACGGATATCACGCAATTTGTACAGATGCTACACAAGGCAATATCTTTAAACAGTTAGGTGTTGAGAGCAGAGTCTCTCACGTGCTTTGTCTAACATCAGATGATATTCAAAATGCCTTTATCGCAGTCAATGTCAAGAGTCTGAATGAAAATGTCCATGTAACAGCAAGATGTAGTGATGAAGAGATAGCACAAAAGATGCGTTTTGCAAAAGTTGATCAGCTTATTTTACCAGAAGAGATAGCAGGAATGATGGGCTCTGTATATGCGGGAGAACCGGTTGCTTTTGAAGTACTTCTCTCTATCATAGAAGAGAAGGGCAAGACGCAGATTGATGAGATAAAAATAACAAAAGATAGCTTCTTAGATAACAAATCTATTCACGATGTTGATTTTACTGCCTTGCGTCTTATTTTGCTTGGGGTTTTTCAAAAGTCAGAGGGGAGTGAAGATAATTTTATCTTTAATCCTGATGATGATTATATATTGTGTGCAAATGACAGTCTTGTCTGCATAGGGTATGCCTCTGCAATAGCCAACTTAAAAAGGAAAATGTAATGGTTGAGAAAAAAAATATTCTTCTTTTTGGGTATGGTAATTTTGGAAAACAGCTCTATAAACATCTCTCTATTGCAAAGCATAATATTCGTATTTTTAGTACAAATGATGCTTTTATTGAGAGTGCCAAAGAGGAAGGGGTTCGTGTTGAGAAGATAAATATGAAACGAAATGATGATATTTTGTCACTTGGTGTCAATGAAGCGAGTGATCTTCTTTACTGTGCTATGAATCATACAGCTAACAACCTCTTTTTAGTCTTAACACTCAGAACGCTCTTTCCAAAAGCAACAATCATCGCTATTTCAAACTCATTTGAAAATACAAGAAAGTTAAAATATGCAGGGGCAAATAGTGTTATAGATCTCTATGAAGCAACCTCACGCAGGGTTGTAAATATATTGACAAAACCGGCTGTAACAAAGGCTCTTGATGAGATAATATATAAGCAAAATGATTTGAGTATGGCAGAAGTTGTATTGGATGAAAAAAGTAAATTGGACGGAAAATATCTTCACGATGTTGATTTTAAGAGTATGGGGGTAATTCTGGTGGCTATAATAGATAAAGAGTTGGGACATGAACTTATTTTTACCGATCATAGAATAAATCATAAACTTGATATTGGCGATACGCTAGTAGTTGTTTCGCAAAAAGAGAATCTTGAGAGATTTAAACATTTTGTTAATAGTGATAATATAAAAAGGGAAACAATTGAGCAGACGTCATAAAAGCAAACAACCAAAAAGAAATACAGTTACATTTAGCGAAAAAGATTTTCTGCCGACAACACGGGCGGAGATGGATGCACGTGGATGGGACTACTGCGACATCATTTTAGTGAGTGGTGATGCCTATATTGACTCACCGTTTATCGGCGTCTCTATGGTAGGGCGTATGCTTGAGCGAATGGGCTATAAGGTCGGAATGATAGGACAGCCCGATATTGATTCGCCTGATGATATTATGCGTCTTGGAGAGCCACGCCTCTACTGGGGTGTGAGTGGTGGAAGTGTAGATAGTATGGTAAGTAACTATACGGCTACAAAGAAGTTTAGAAACTCAGATGACTATACACCAGGCGGAGTAAATAACAAACGCCCTGACCGCGCCGTACTTGTCTATACAAACCTCATCCGCCGTTACTTTAAAAATACCGTACCTATCGTTCTAGGCGGTATTGAGGCCTCCCTGCGTCGTGTAACCCACTATGACTACTGGCAAAACAAACTCAAAAAACCGATACTGTTTGACTCTAAAGCAGATGTAATGATATATGGTATGGGTGAGATAGCACTTGAGCAGCTTACACGTGCCATAGATGAGAAACGTGACTATACGGACATTCGTGGAATCTGTTATATCTCCAAAGAGCCAAACTATGAGTATATTCAGCTCCCTTCCCATCAGGAGTGTTTGGATGACAAAGAGAAGTACATAGACCTCTTTGATGCTTTTTATGACAACAATGACCCAATAACGGCAAATGGGCTCTGTCAGCCGGTAGATAGCCGTTATCTTATTCAAAATCCTCCTTGTGACTATTTGAACGAAGATGAGATGGATGCAAACTCCAAGCTCCCTTTTACACGTGAGCTGCACCCCTACTATGCAAAAGATGGTAAAGTGAAGTGTTTGGAGACAATTAAGTTCTCTATAATGACGCATCACGGTTGTTGGGGAGAGTGTAATTTTTGTGCTATTGGGGTACATCAAGGACGTACGATTCGAACACGTTCAGAAGACAACATCGTAGAAGAGGCTAAAGAGTTTAACAAGTATAAAGATTACAAAGGTATCATCTCTGATGTTGGTGGTCCTACGGCAAATATGTACGGTTATGAGTGTGACAAAAAGCTCAAAAAAGGTACCTGTGACCATATGCGCTGTGTTGATGCCGACAGACTCTGTAAAGTGATGCACGTCAATCACTCACGCAACATTAACCTTTTACGTCGTGTGCGTGAGGTAGAGGGTGTGCGAAAGGCATTTGTGGCAAGTGGTATTCGTTATGACCTTATCAATGCAGATAAGGGACACGGCTACTCCTACTTAAAAGAGATGGTACAACACCATATCTCAGGACAGATGAAAGTAGCGCCCGAACATACACAGCAGCATGTTTTACAACTGATGGGCAAACCGGGTAAAGATGAGCTTGTTAAGTTTAAAAAACTCTATGACAAACTCAATCGTGAAGAGGGAAAAAACCAGTTTCTTACCTACTACCTCATCGCAGCACACCCTGGATGTAAAGAGGCAGATATGAAAGAGCTCAAACGTTTTACAACAGATGAGCTGAAGATGAACCCTGAACAAGCACAAGTCTTTATTCCTACCCCTGGAACTTACTCAGCGGTAATGTATTACACAGAGATGGACCCAAAAACACGCAAGAAAATCTTTGTAGAGAAAGATACACGAAGAAAAGAGAAACAAAAACAGATAGTAGTCAAAAAAGATTGCTTTAAATCTGGGTTTGC
>Ga0256843_1000304_pt1 | contig 42493 bp, 36 predicted proteins | sample AlvinellametaG_FD_191572 | JGI IMG/M metagenome (GOLD analysis project Ga0256843, IMG submission 191572) | Pompeii worm associated microbial communities from hydrothermal vent at the East Pacific Rise, Pacific Ocean - Alvinella | ecosystem: Host-associated > Annelida > Integument > Unclassified ...
AAAAGCATTTGAAAGACCAAAAGTTGTTAATTAAAAAATCTAGAAATTAATCTAGATTTTTTTGATTTTTCATTATAATGAGAATTGTTATTATTTTATAATTAATTTATTTATGAGTTTTTTTAAAAAAGAAACATATAATCCTTTAATGTTTTTAGCTGCTTTAGGTCCTGGATGAATGTCAGTAGTGTTCTTTATGTACTTAATGTATATTGTCCCTAGAGATAAAAAATATCCAATTCCAACTTTTGATACTTTAAAAGAAGTATGTTTGAGTGCTGATACTTCTATTATGATGAAAGCTACAATTGTATTTGGTGTGGTTTGAATTATTTATTTTGGATTTAAACATTTGCAACTTTTGCTTAAAAATCTTAAAATGCTTAAGAAATTTAAAGGAACAAAAGAATGTAAAGCTTTAAAATCTGGAAATTCAGAAGTTACTTTTATGGCTATTCCTCTTACTTTAGCAATGACTATAAATGTTTTATTTATAATTTGAGCTATTTTTGTTCCTAAATTATGGACTATTGTTGAGTATTTATTTCCTGGAGCTTTAGTTTGATTTGCTTTGGTGGGATTATTAGCTTTGAAATTATTTTCTGAATATTTTATCAGACTTATAATGCAAAAGTGAAATACTGATTTTGTTGAAAATAATAATTTAGGACAGTTGATTTCTGCTTTTGCTTTTGTAATGGTAGGTGTTTGATTTGCTGCTAGTTCTGCTATGAGTACAAATATTATTACTTCTACAATTGGTTTAGTTGCTTCTACTTTTTTTATAACTTTAGCTTGAATAGTTTCTTTATTAAAAATAATTGTTTGATTTAAAGCTATTTTAAAAAATGGTTTAGAAGAATCTGCTAGTCCAACTCTTTGGATTATGATTCCTATTTTAACATTAATTGGTATTACTGTTGTTAGAAATATGCATGGGCTTCATACTCATTTTGATTCTCATTTTTCTGCTGGAACATATATAATGTTTACTACTGTAATTGTTTCTATGCAAATGATGTTTGGTTATATTGGTTATGTCGTTATGAAGAAAAATGGATATTTTGATGATTATGTTAATTGAAAAGAAAAAAGCCCTTGAAGTTTTGCTTTAATATGTCCATGAGTTGCATTAGCAGTATTTGCATTTTTCTTTTTACATTTAGGTTTAGTAAAAACTTGAGTTGTAGAAAAGTTTAGTATTACATATTTTGTTTTACTTGCTCCTATAATGTATTTACAATACAAAACAATTGCAACTATGTTGAAATTAAATAAAAAATTTGGTTTGTAAAATATAAAATCTAGAAATTAATTTCTAGATTTTTTCTTGCATAAATTATTTTTAATAATATAATAAATTGAGATTTAGTATCAATTATTTATTCAAATTATGGAATTAAAAGAAATTTTAAAAAATGCTTGAAAAAGTTATACAGAAGAAAGAGAAATTATTTTTTGAGCAATTAAAAATTTACATCATTTTGATTATTCTAAACTACAAAATTTTTTAGAAAAACAAAATGTAAATATTTCAAGAGCAAGTATTTTTAGAACCTTTAATTTGTTTGTAGAAGTTTGAATTTTAGAAAATATTTGTAATAGAGCCTGAGTAATTATTTATGAATATATTGATGAAGATAATCATCATGAACATATGAAATGTAAGAATTGTGGGAAAATTATTGAATTTGATGATTCTGAAATTCATAAATATTTAGAAATTATTGCAAAAAAACATAATTTCAAACTATTAAAGCATTCTGTTAATTTAGAATGATTATGTGAAGATTGTAATAAATAGATATCTTATTAAATTAATTAAGAAAAAATGATTGATAAATTAAAAAATAAATTAAAAATAATAGAATATTCTAAATTTGAAAAAATTCTTGATAAATTTATAACTAAATCAAAACTTACAATACCTATATTTTTTGTATTATTATTTGTTATATTTGAAATTACATTTTCTTTATGAAATTTTTTTGCAAACATAATTGATTTATTTGCAAATTATCTATTTATTCAAACTTGAATAGAAAATAAATTTATAGTTGCTGTATTTGGTTGAATTTTAGGGATTTTAGTTTATATCCCCAATGTATTTATTTTATATTTTTTCTTATATTTGTTACAAGATTCAGGACTCTTGCCAAGAGTTAGTTATGTTTTTGATAAATTTTTAAAGAAAATATGATTATCTTGAGAATGATTTTTAGCTATGTTTTTGGGATTTGGTTGTACTGTTCCTGCTATTTTAGCAACAAAAAATGTACAAGATAAAAAGGAAAGAATTTTAACTATTATGATGCTTCCTTTTATAAGTTGTAGTGCAAAATTACCTGTTTTTGTTTTACTTATTTCAGCTTTTATTCCTGCATATTTACAAAGTATAAGTTTGATATTAATTTATGTTTTTTGAATATTAATGTGAATTTTATCAAATTATTTTTTACATAAGGTTTTAAAACATCAAACTTTTAAATTAAAAATAAATTTACCTCACTATAAAATTCCAGAATTAAAACCTATTATAAAGAGGATTTATGATGTATTAAAAGACTTTTTAGTAAAAATTTCATTTTTTATTTTACCTTTTTCAATTATTTTAACTTTAGCTTTTTCATATCCTAGTAATGAAAAAATAGAAAATACTTATTGAGCTAAAATAGGGCAAACTATTTGAACTATTTTTGAACCAATTTGATTTAATGATAAAATGTCTATTTCAGTTATTTCTGGTTTTGTGGGTAAAGAAGTAATTGTTTCAACTCTTTGAAGTTTATATTATTTAGATGATACTGAAAATACTGATAGATTAGTTGAAAAAATGAGGGAAGATAAAACAATTAGTTTTGCAAGTGCAATGAGTTTTTTAGTTTTTATTTTACTTTATACAGCTTGTATGGGATCAGTTTTTACAGCTAAATTAGAGATTTGAAATAAATGGGCATTTATATTTTTTATTTATCCTTTAATTTTTGCTTGGATTATTAGTTTTATTGTTTTTCAGTGTTTGTCACTTTTATTTGCATAATAAGTTATAAATATTATACTTTTTTATAAGTATAATATTTTTTAATAAAAAAATTATGAAAAAATTTTTAATAATTATTGTTTTGATTCCTAACATTATAAATGTTACAGCCTATTATAATTCAGAGAAATTGGCAGCTGACTTCTTATCATATAAAGATGTTATTAATACACAAGAAGATCCTAATAATTATGAATTGGATAAAGAAATAACAAGAAGAGAAATGGCAAAAGTTACTTTAAGATTATCTGAAAAAAATATTTCTGATAAATGTGAATGATTATTTGAAGATTTAAAAGCTGGAGATTGGTGATGTAAATATGCAGAAAGTGGATTAAATTATGGTTTTTTTGCTCCAAATAAATATTTTCATCCTGATTTAAATATTTCAAAAATAGAAGCTTTGAAAATGATAATAAAAGCAAGATGAATAAAAAAAGAAGAAACTGAAGATTGGAGAAAATGATATGTTTTGGCATGAGTAAAAGTAGGTCTTTTAGAAGAAAAATTTTCTGATTATGATACAAAAGCTAGAAGATGATGGATTTTTGTAATTGGTCAAAATGCTATAGAATATTCTTGAAATGATGAAGATATTAATATTATAGAAGATTTAATAAATCCTTAAAATTAAATTTTTTTTGTTTTTAATTTGGCTTTTTTGTAAAATTAATATATAATTAAACTACTTTAAATTATTAATATAAAAAAAATGAAATTACAAAAAATAGTAACTATTGTATTACTTTTAACTTTATCTTTTGCTACAAGTTTTGCTTTTACAGAAAAAGAATCAGATGCTGCTAAATATTTAGCTGAAAGATGAATAATAAAAGAACAAGATAAAATTTCTGATTATAAATTAGATTTAACAATTACAAGACAGGAAACAATGAAGATTATTGCTAAATTGTCAGGAAAAAATGTTGAAGATAAATGTGAGGGAATTTTTTCAGATGTTGATAAAAATGGTTGGGGATGTAAGTATATTGAATTTGCTTACAGAGAAAATTTAATTGCAAAAAATGAAACTTTTAGACCAGATGATTTAATTACAAAAACTGAAAGTATGAAATTAATTCTTAAATCTAAATGAATAGAAAAAACAAGAGTTACAAATAATTGGCAAGAAGATTATATGATTACTGCATATGAAACATGAATTATAGAAGAAAAATACTATGATTTTAATGAACCTGCTAAAAGATGATGGATTTTTGCAACTGCAACAACTGTAGTCAAAAAAGAAGAAGAAAAGAAAAGAATTGAAGAAGAAAAAACATTAAGTGATGAAGCTTTATAAAAAATTGCAATTTTGCAATTTTTTTTTATACTTAAAATATTAAAAATAAATAATAAAATATGCAATTAGATAAATTTTTAGAAAATTTTAGAGAACAAATAGATACAATAGATCATGAAATAATATATTTACTATCAAGAAGGTTTGCTCTAGTTGAACAAATATGAAATATAAAAAAAGAGCTAAATGTTTCTGCACTTCAAGAGAAAAGATGGGAACAATTAATGAACAATTTATTAGAAGAAGCTAAAGAAAGGAATGTTAATTCTGATTTAGTTACAAAAATATGGAAATTAATACATGAGGAATCTTTAAAAATTGAGAAATAAGTATATTTTTATTATACTTTTTTATTTGACTTATATTTAAAAAATAATATACTATTTGTATATTATTTCATTTATAATAAAAAATTATGCTAACAACTAAACAAGAAAAAGTTTTAAATTCTATTACTGAGTTTATAGCAAGATACTGAAAATCACCAACTATAGAAGAGTTAAAAAATATTTTAGAACAAAAATCAAAAAGATGAGTTGTACAATATTTAGAATCTTTAGAAAAAAAAGGTTTCATTACTAGAGGAAGAGGTTTTAGATCTATAAGGCTAGGGAATTGAGTTGGTTTTCAACAAATGCTTTCAATTCCATTACTTGGTTATGCTAATGCATGAAGACCTTTAGTAAATGCAGAAGAAGAAAATATGTGAGTTTTACCTGTTTCAAAAAGCATTATAAAAGGAGATGCAAGTGATTATTTTATGTTAAAAATTGAATGAACTTCAATGAATAAATATCAAGTAAATTGAAAAACTATTGAAAATTGAAGTTATATTCTTATTAATAAAAAAGATAATAATCCAAATCTTTCTTGAACAAAAGAAGCATATTTATTTATGGTAAATGATTCTGCTACAGTTAAAATACCAAAAAAAGAAGGTAATAATTTATATTTATTACCAAAATCAAATGATACTTATCACCAACCTATAGTTTTATCTGAAGATGATACAGTTTCTGTATGATGAAAAATTGTAGATGTTTATAATTTTGATACATTAGAAGATGATGATTAAAAAAAATCCCATTGGGATTTTTTTTAATCAAATAGATTTTGTTTAGTATCAATTTCAGCAGCTAATGCTTTTGCTTTATCTTCACCAGACATAACAATATCTGAATCTAATTTTAAGAATTTTTTATCTATTTTATCAGGGTATTCAAATTGATTTAATACATATTTAATAGCATTAATTCTAGCAACTTTTTTATCATCTGAATTTATAATAGTCCAAGGTGCATGTTTTGAATGTGTTTTTGATAAATTTTTATATTCAGCTAGTGTATATTTATCCCAAAGTTGTTGAGAATATTGATCAATAGGTGAAAGTTTAAATTGTTTCAAAGGATTAGTTTTTCTTCATTCAAATCTTTTTGCTTGTTCAGATTTTGAAACAGAGAAATAAAATTTAACTATTGTAGTCCCAGAATCAGTAAGCATTTTTTCAAAAACAGGTACATCTTTTATAAAAGTTTTATAATCATCTTCTCTAACAAAACCCATTACTGGTTCAACTCAACCTCTATTATACCAAGATCTATCAAACATAGCTATTTCTCATCCAGCAGGAAGATGATTTACATATCTTTGAAAATACCATTGTGTTTGTTCTTCTTCTGTTGGTTTATTTAAAGCAACTACTTTTGCTTGTCTAGGATTTAAGTGTTCCATAAATCTTTTGATTGTACCTCATTTACCAGCAGCATCTCTTCCTTCAAATATTATTAATAATTTTTTTCAACTTGCATGAATATATTTTTGAAGCTTCATTAATTCAACTTGAAGTGTAATTAATTCCTTTTCATATTTTATTTTAGCTTTTTTAATTCAAACTTTTTTATATTTATCTTTTTTCTTGTCAGAAATTTTATCATAATTTTTGTAATTATTTTCAACTTCTTTTACAACATCAATTAATTTACATTTTTCTTGTGAATTTTGAAATTCTTCAATTGTATCTTCAATTTTTTCTAATACATCCTCAATTTCTTTAAATTGTTTTTTGTTTTCTTTAAATTTTTTCTTTTTTCTATTATCTTTTAATGATCTTTCAAGTTTGTTTCTTAATACTTTCATATTATCAACATTTTTTTCTTCTAAAAGTTCATTATATAATCTTTCAACTTCTTCTTTAAATTTTCTGATTGTTTCAGAATTTAATTTTATCTTTTTATTAAAGATTTCATAAAATAAAGTAGGCATTTGTTTTTGTTTTTGTTAGAAAATATTTTTTGTTTTTCTTAATATACAAGTATTGTAACATATAAATTAAACTTCTGTCAAAAAAATTATCAACTTTTTTATAAAATCTTTTTAGAAAAAGTCAATTTTAGCTTTTAATTGCTATTAATAAAACTTTTATTTTTTTTTGATTTTTTAAATTTTTCCCTATAATCAGGACATTAGTTATATATAATTAAAAAATAAAAATGTTAAGAACACATAAATGTAATGAATTAAATAAAAATAATATTGGTGAAAAAGTAACTCTTTCTGCTTGGGTAAGTAATAGAAGAGATCACTGAGGGATTATTTTTATTGATATGAGAGATAGATATGGGCTAACTCAAGTAGTTTTTGATCCTAAAGATAATGAAGATGCTTGGAAAACAGCTGATACCTTTAGAAGTGAATTTGTAATTAAAGCAACTTGAACAGTTAGAGCTAGACCTGAAGGACAAGCTAATCCAAATATGGCTACTGGTGAAATTGAAGTAATTATTGATGAATGAGTTGAAATTTTATCAAAATCTAAAACTCCACCTTTTGAACTTGATGGTCATGGAGAATTAGCAAATGAAGAAATTAGATATAAACATAGATATATTGATTTAAGAAGACCAAGAGCTTTGGATAATTTAATGTTTAGATCAAAATTTATAGCTCATACAAAAAACTGGTTTTTATCTAAAGATTTTTTAGATGTTCAAACTCCAATTTTTACAGCTAGTTCACCAGAAGGTGCTAGAGATTTTGTTATCCCTTCAAGATTACATCCAGGTAAATTTTATGCTCTACCTCAAGCTCCTCAACAATATAAACAACTTTTAATGGTTGGTTGAATTGATAAATATTTTCAAATTGCTCCTTGTTTTAGAGATGAAGATCCTAGAGCAGATAGACATGCTTGTGAATTTTATCAAATTGATTGTGAAATGAGTTTTGTTGAACAAGAAGATATTTTTGCAGTAGTTGAAGAATATTTTAAAGATACAGTTAAAGCTATTTCAAATAAAACTATAATGGATGAAAAATTCTATTCAATGACTTTTGATGAAGCTATTGAAACTTATGGTACAGATAAACCAGATTTAAGATATGGAATGAAATTAATTAATGTAGCAGATATTTTTGCTAGATCAACTAATGAAATATTCTCTTCTATTGCTGGTGATACTGAAAAAAATAGAGTTAAAGCAATCAAAGTTGAAAAATGAGATGAATATTTTTCAAAAACTCAAATGAAAAATTTTGAAAAATTTGTTAGACAACATTGAGCTCAAGGTTTAGGATATTTTCAAATGAAAGAAGATGGATTAAAAGGTCCTTTGAATAAATTTTTCTCAGAATCTGATTTAGCTGAAATAGTTGAAAGAACTGAATTAAAAACTGGAGATGTTATATTTTTCTGAGCTGCTGATAAAGAAACAGTTTGTGATTATATGGGTAAATTTAGAGTACATTTATCTGGATTAATTGATGAAATTACAAAGGGTGAGTTTATTGATAAAAACATTTTAGCTTTTGCTTGGATTACTGATTTCCCAATGTTTGAAATTAATGAAATAACTTGAAAAGTAGATTTTGGTCACAATCCATTTTCTATGCCAAAAGGTTGAATTAAAGCATTTGAAGAAGAAGATTTATTAAAAGTAAGTTCAGTTCAATATGACCTAGCTTGTAATGGTTTTGAAGTATTATCAGGTTCAATCAGAAATCATGATATTGCTGCACTTGTAAAAGCATTTGAAAAAGTAGGTAGAACAGAAGATGAAGTAAAAGATAAATTTGGTGCAATGTATGAAGCATTTCAATACTGAGTTCCACCACATGGAGGATTTGCAATTGGTATGGATAGAATTATGATGATTTTAAAAGATGAACCAAATATTAGAGAAGTTTATGCTTTTCCTAAATCAGGTAAAGCCCAAGACCTTATGATGAATGCTCCAACATTTATTGAACAAGACCAACTTGAAGAACTTCACATTGAAGTTGTTGAAAAAGATGAAGATTAAAAAATAAAAAAATCTAGAAAATTTAATTTTCTAGATTTTTTTGTTATTGTATTTGCATTTATTTTTCAGACATAACAGCAGCCATTGGTTGGTTATGAGAAGGATTTCTCATAGCTCTATCAAAATGTGCAAAAGTTCTATCTAATTGATGATATGTTGCAACAGCAGCTTGCATTCATTTTTCAGGCATAACAGCAGCCATTGGTTGATTTACTTCCCAATTTGGATTTTGTTCTTTAAATTGTTGAGCTAATAAAATTTCTTCTTTTGTTGGTAATTCAGCTACTTGAAAATCAGATAAATTCATAAGTTTAAAATTATTAATATAAAATATTTTTACTTAGATATATTATCATAATATTATAAAATGTCAAGTATTTTATATATTCTTTTAAACTAAACAATTTTGTTTAGTTTTTTTGTTTTATTTTAATTAATTTGTATACTTATAAAATAATAAATTTAAAATAAACTTTTTTATGGAAACTTGGTTACTTTTTGCAATAATATCTGTATTTTTTGCAGGTATATATAATTTTTTGATGAAAGTAATTTCTCATAGAAATTATAATATTTCATTTGCTTCAATGATTGCTTATGGTGTAGCAAGTATTGTTGCATTTATTTTTTATCTTTATAATAATTTTTGAAATTATAATTTTGATAATTTTTGGATACTTATTTGAATTTGATTTTTAAATACTTTTTTTTATTTTCTATCCACTATTTCAAGAGTAAAAAGTTTGGATAATGTAGATACTACAATATTTTTTCCTTTATATAAGACATTTAGTCCAATATTAATTACTGGTATAAGTATTTTTATATTTTGAGAAAATCTTAATATTAAAGAAACCTTTTGAATAATAATATGAATACTTGTTCCATTATTATTATTAACTAGAAGTGAAAATAAATTACAAAAAAATTTAAAACTTTGAGTATTTTTTGTTTTATTAACATCATTCTATGCATCACTTTCTAATTGATTTAATAAATCAATTTATGATTTTAATTTAAATATTGATTTATTTATAGTTTCTTCTCTTATAATTTGAACTATAATTACTGCTATAAGTTATAAATTTTTTGATAAAAAAAGTAAAAAAAATTATTCTAAAGAATGAATTTATAAATTCTGAATATTATTATGATTAATGCATTATTTTTCATTTTATACTTTCACAATTGCAGTTGAATGAAACCTAGCTATTGCTTATACAATCAATTCTTTTAGTATATTAATTCCTATAATTCTCTCTGTATTTTTTTATAAAGAAGAAATGACTTTTAAAAAAGCTTTTGTAATATTTTTATCTATAATTTCTATGTTGTTATTTATATAAAAATATATATAATACAGAAAAATATTTTCTATAAATAAATTTTATGAAAAAACAATTAAAAGTAAAAGGGGTTGAATGGATTGATGGATGTGGATTAAGTAATTCAGAAATTCAAAAAACTATTAAAAAATATGATTTTCATGAATTAGATATTGAAGCTTGTATGGAACAAAATCAAAGAGCCAGAATTGATAGCTATGATGATTATCTTTTTATGGTATTACATTTTCCAAAATACAATCCAAAAACAAAAGTTTATAGCTTAAATGAATTTAATATTTTTCTTTGAAAAGATTTCTTAATTACATTTAGAGACTTTGAATGAAAAAATATTGATAAAATTTTTAATGATTATAAAAATTTAAATTTGGAAGATGATTCAGATTTCAAAATTACATCTGGTTATATTCTTTATGAAATAATTCAATCAATGCTTGAAAAAATGTTTAAGTTTATTGATAATATAAAGAAGGATTTAAAAAATGTTGAATGATTAGTTTTTGAAAGAGCAAATGCTAATTTAGTTAAAGAAATTATGGTTAAAAAAAGAAATATTGTAATTTTAAAACATATGTTACTTCCACAAATAGCAGTTATGAAACTTATTGAAACAAAGATGAATGAAATGTTTAAGTGAGAAATGGAAGAATATTTTGAAGATTTAGAAGATAAAATTTCAAAAGTTGTAAATGATATAAAAGTTTTAGAAGAATATCTTGATTCTATAGAAGATGCTTTTAAGACAATTATTGATATTAGAACAAATAATGTAATGAGTTTTTTAGCTATTTTTTCAGCTTTTTTCCTACCTTTAACATTAATTACAAGTTTTTATTGAATGAATATAAAACTTCCTTTAGAACATAGGCCAGATATTGTTTATTTAATATTATTTTTTATTACATTTTTAATGATATTTGCCTATATTTTTTGAAAAAATAAGTGAAAACTTTAAACTTGCATTATAAAATAAAAACATATAATTGCCAAGAGTAAAAAACTTCCACAATCATAACTCTCTCTGCCCTACAGGCATCTCTCTCTTTTCAAGAGAAAGAATAGAGGATTTTAAATAAAATAATAAAAAATATGTTAGCAAAAGTAGTAGTAATTGGTAGACCTAATGTTGGGAAATCTAGTTTTTTCAATATGTTTACTGGTCATAAAATAGCAATAGTTGATGATATTGCTGGAACAACAAGAGATGTTTCTGAATATGAATATACTGATGAATATAATGATTTAAGTTATGTTTTGGCTGATTCAGGGTGACTTGATTTTGGTTCAAGTGATGATAAAGTAGCTGAAGATATAATTGAAAGAACAGAAAAATCAATAACTGAAGCAGATTTATTAATCTGGTTAATTGAATATGATAAATTTACTAATCAAGATTTAGAAATTTCTAAAATTTTAAAAAGAAATAATGTAAAAGATTATATTGTTGTTGCAAATAAGGCAGATAATGAAAATCAAGAAATGGAGGCTTGGAGTTTAGCAGGGAAATGAGAATTAGAGTTTTTTCCAGTTTCAGTTAGTCATAATAAATGAATTAATGAAGTAAAGAGATATATTGCAAAATACTTAACTAAAAAAGGTTTAAATTATTTACTTGAAACTTTTGATGATTCAGTAGTAAGTTTAGCTCTTGCTGGTAGACCAAATGTTGGTAAATCTAGTTTAATTAATGCAATTGTTGGTAAAGATAGAGTTATGGTAAAAGATATGCCAGGAACTACTAGAGATGCAGTTGATACAAAATTTAGTTATGATGATAAGGATTTTGTTTTAATTGATACAGCTTGAATTAGAAGATTATCAAAAATTGGTACAAGAAATGTAGAAAATTGGTCTATTATGAGAAGTGAAAGAGCAATTACTAGAGCAGATATTATTGCAGTTGTAGTTGATGGTTTTGAATGAATTGTTCAACAAGATTTATCAATTATTTCAAGAGTATTAGAAGAGAAAAAAGGTTTAATAGTTGTAGTAAATAAATGGGATAAAGTTCTTGATAAACCAGGAATTAATAGAGAAACTATGATGTTAAGATATATTGATTATTTAAAAGAAAAAATAGAATTTATACCTTGGGTTTCAGTAATTTTTTCATCAGCTACTGATAAAAAAAGAGTAAATGAAATATTAGATAGAGCAGCAGAAATTAAGGTTGAAAGATTTAAAAGAGTTAAAACTTGAATTTTTAATGAATTTCTTGAACAAGTTATTTATAAACATCCACCAACTGGTAATAAAAAGGCTCATTCACCAAAAATTTATTACTGAACACAAGCTGATGTTAATCCACCAAAATTTGTATTAACAACTAATAATCCAAATCATTTTCATTTTTCTTACAAAAGATATTTAGAAAATAGAATTAGAGAAAATTTCTGATTTGAAGGAACTCCAATAGTTATTGAATATAGAGGAAGAGGGAAACATCTTTGAAAAGTTAAATAGAAAAAAACTGAAATTATAATTTCAGTTTTTTTTATTTATATAAATATTTTTTGTTTGCCTCATGTTCAGCATTAGTTTTTCAATAGTATATTTTACCTGAATTAGTATTGTGAAGATAGAACCAATAATCAGTAATATTAGGATTAACAACAGCCTCTATTGAAGAGAATTGTGGATTTCAAATTGGTGTTTTTGGTAAACCAGTCATTGTTCTTGTGTTATATTCTGATTTTTCTCAAATATATTTTGAAACTACCATTTTACATTCATTTGCTGTTAGTTTATGTGGATAACAAACTGTGATATCTGCTCAAATATTCCAATTATTTTCTAATCTCTTTTTTAAAATTCCAGCTACAGTTGATTTTTCAGAATTAGATTTTTCTTCTTTTTCTACTATTGAAGCAAGGTTAACAATTTGTAAAATTTCATCAGGTTTTTTATTTTTTAATATTTTCTTATATACTTTATTTTCGAAATTATCAAGCTGTTTTATTACTAGTTTATTAATTTCAACAGGATATTTTACTTCATAACTATCTGGGTATAAAAATCATTCTAAAGTTATAAAATTAGGATCTATAAAACTATAAAATTTAGAAAGAGCTTTTATTTTTTCAGGATTTTCAGTATATTTAATATAATCTCATTCATTAATATATCATTTTTTTGTTAAATAATCATCAATATCAAAAATATTCCATCATTCTAAAATAGTTACATCTACTTGTTTTTCAGCTAATGGTTTTTCTAAACTTTTTAAAATTTCTTCAATATTTGAATCTTTATTTATTTCAAATCTTCATTTTAATAATTCAAATTTTTTGTCTGATAAATATTCTTTAAGAAAATAGTAATTTATATCTAATTTTTTAGATAAATCTTTTACAGTTTCTCAAGATTTTATTTCAATAATCTTATTTTCTTTAACTAATATATCTGTTTTAAAATTTGAATAATTATTATAAATTATAATTAATCATATAATAATTACCCATATAATTAATTTAGTTAACCTAAAAAAAATATTTTGTTTTTTTATTTCTTCCATAAGTAATTTTAATTTGTAAATTCTATAGTATTTTATATAATTTCTCTATTAAAACAAACTTATTATAATAAAAATATGTTAGAAAATTTTAGGAAAAATAAACAAATAAGATTAATTATTTCTACTGCACTTTTTAGATCTGCTAAAACAGCACTTTATTTATTCTTAAATATTTTGATTTGGAAAGAATCAAATGATATAAGAACATTATTTATTTTTAATTTAATCTTATCAATAACCCATACAATATTTTTTATAACTTTTTGAAGACTCTTAAAAAATTGATATAGAAAATTATGATTATGAATCTGAACAATAGGTTCTAGTTTAATTTTTTTAGCTTTATTTTTATTTAAAGAAAATTTAATAGATTATATTTATTTATTTTCAATTTCACTTTGAGCAGTTTCATGAATATACCGGGTTACATTTTGAATAAATATGTTTGATATCACAACTTTTAAGAATAGATGAAATTTTGAGTGAATAAAAAGGTCAATAGAAATAATATTAAAAATAATTATTCCAATAATAGTCTGAGGATTAATATCTCTAGATTTGCTTTGATTAGGTTATGAAATGTGATTTTTATTTTGAGCAATTTTATTTATTTTTTCTTATATAATCTGAAATATAAAAATTGATATTGAATGAAAGTGAAAATTTAATTTAATTGATGCTTGAAAGAAATTTTATAAAAATAAAGATATATTTACTTTTTTAGTTTCATATCTTCTTATAGGGTTAACATTCAATACTATTTTACTTGATTTTATACTACCTTTATTAGTATTTGACCAAGTTCAAATAGAATATAAAATGTGAATAATTGTTTCTATTTTTTCTATTATATCAGCACTGTGAGCATATTTATACTGAAAGTTTATTTCTTATAAAGATTACTGAAAAACTATCATTATTTCTTGAATATTATATTGATTATCTTTAATAACTTTATTATTATTTCCTAGATTTGTACCATTTATAACAGCATTTCTAGCATTTCTCTATGTTTTTTATAATATTTCTATTAAAATAATAGGATTAAATGTACTTCATAAATTAGAAGATTATAAAGAAATCAAATCAGAATATTTAATTATAAGAGAAATATTTTTAATGACTTGAAGGACATTAGTTTATGTTTTCTTAATTTTTATTTGAAGTATATGAGTAGAAAATTTAAGATATTTATTTTATTTAATGATAATTATTGTTTTTATAGTATCAATTATATTATCTAAAATAAAATTAGAAGAAAATAGAAAAATCTAATAAATCATTAGATTTTTTTTGTGTTTTAAATATACTTAGGTAAATCTTTAATAAAAAAAATATGCAATTAAATAAAAAATTAATAGAAGAATTTGAAAATTCTGAGTCAAAATTACTGGCTGTTACTAAATATTGGAATCTAGAAGAAACTAATGAATTAATTTCTCAGTTTCCAGAGGATTCTAAAATTTTAATTGGGCTTTGAGAAAATAGAGTAACTTCTTTAAAAGAAAAAGAGTTAGAAAGGGAAGCAACACATTTTATTGGCAATATACAAACTAAAGAAATAAAATTTATTACTAAATATTGTGCAACTATTCATTCAATTGATAATATAAAACAAATTAGAAAAATGGAAGAAATTTGTGAAAAACAGAATACATGGGTAAAGGTATTTTTACAAATAAAAATTGATGAGACTAAAGAATGAGGAATTGATATAAAAGATATTCCTAAATTTATGGAAGAAATTGATAAAACTGAGAATATATCATTGATTTGATTTTCTGCTATTTGAAAAGCTGAATTTAGTGAAGAAGAAAAAAGACAAGAATTTAAGTTATTAAAAAGTTTAAGAGCAAAATATTTACAAAATTGAATAATATCTGCTTGAACATCAAGAGATTATAAAATTGCTATTGAAGAAGAAATTGAAATTGTAAGAATAGGGAAAGCTTTAGTTTTATAATTAAATGTTATGGCACAAACAAAATTTTTTACAAGAAGCTCTAGTAATTTAGAGGAATATAAATCAAATTTTAAAAAAGCTTTACAGATGAGTAAAACTGTAAAACTTTTTGATAAGAAAGTAATTTCTTTTTTACAAACTTGGATTGATGCTCAAGTAAATTATATTCCAAGAGAAGATATAGATCATTTTTTAACTCATCTAAATCATATTTTTAAAGATAAACATTTTTATAATTATATAGTCTGAAGATTAAGTTTAATAAAAGATAATTGAAAGATTCAAGAATATTCTTTTAATTTAATTTCAAAACTTGATGATGCAGCCAAAGTTTTTGAAAAATCAGAAAAAAGAAGAAAATTACAAGAAACTTTAGAAAAAAATAAATTAAAAAGTAAAAGGGAAGATGAAGAAGAAATGAAAAATATTTTAGAAAATTTATAAAACAAAAAAACTAGATTTAAAATCTAGTTTTTTTGTTTTATAGGAAGGGAATTAGAAATCACTTTCATTTTCCATTTCTTTTAAAATTTCTTCCATATGTTCTTCTGAAACATCAACTTCTTCAGCTTTTGAATCAAAATATTCTTCTTCAACTTCTACTTTTTCTTCTTCAAATCCATGTTTTCTTCTGTATTCTTTACCTGCAGGAATTAATCTACCAATAATTACATTTTCTTTTAGTTGTTCTAATTTATCAATTTTACCTGATACAGAAGATTCAACTAGTACTCTAACTGTTTCTTGAAATGAAGCAGCAGATAACCAAGATTCTGTAAATAATGATATTTTAGTAATTCATAAAAGTAATCTTTCAGCAATACCAGCTTTTTTACCTTCTCTCATTAATTCATCATTTTTATTTTTGAATTTAATAATATCAACAATATCTCATGGGAAGAATTCAGAATCTCATTTATCTAAAACTCTTACTCTTGAGAACATTTGTCTAATAATAATTTCAATATGTTTTGAATTAACTGTTTGTCATTGAGAAGCATAAATAGCTTTAATATCATCAACAATATATTGTTCAGCAGCAACAACTCCTGAAACTTCCATTAATTTTTGAAGACTTAAATTACCAATAGTTAATTTTTGTCATTTTTTAACTTCTGATCCATCTTCAACTAAAATAGTTGTTCATAAATCAAAAGAATATTCATAAACTCTATGTTCAACATCTACTATTTCAATTACTCAGTTTTCAACTTTTGTAACTTTTCAAGCAAATTTTGTTGTTAATCTTTGTCTTTCAGCTTTATTTCTAGCAATAATTTGTTTTGCTTTAACTTCTTGACCAACTTTAACTGCAACTTCGAATTTATCTGAATAATAATATTCATCAGTAACTAATTCAGTAGCAGTTACTTTTACAATAGTATTTTTATCAATATTTGTTATTTCAACTATACCATCAATATCAGATATTTCAGCTATAGATTTTGGAACTCTTGCTTCAAGTAATTCTTCAACTCTTGATAAACCTTGAGTCATATCTCAACCTTCTTTGGCAACTCATCCACTATGGAAAGTTCTCATAGTTAATTGAGTACCTGGTTCACCAATAGATTGAGCAGCAATTACTCAAACTGGAGTACCAATTTCAACTGGAATATTTAGACCTAAATCTAGACCATAACATTTTTGACAAACTCAACCTTCAGATTCACAAGTTAATACTGATCTAATATTTACTTCAGTAATATTATTTTTAGCAATAACTTTTAAAATTGTTTTATCAATTACAGTTCCTGCTTCAATAATAATATTTCCATTTGAATCTAATACATCTGTTGCAGTAGTATGAGAGTAAATTCTATCTTCAAAACTTTCAGAAAAACTTCATTCTCCATCACTAGATGTAACTGTTTTATAATGAACTGATTTACAATCATTTTCTTTAATAATAAGATTTTGAGATGAATCTACTAATCTTCTTGTTAAATACCCAGATTGTGCAGTTTTTAAGGCTGTATCTGATTTACCTTTTCTTCAACCATGAGTAGCAATAAAGTACTCAAGTGTAGAAAAACCTTCTTTTAGAGTAGATTTAATTGGTAGTTCAATTGTTTTACCTGAAGTAGAAGCAACTAAACCTTTCATTCAACATAATTGAGTTACATTACCCCAGTTTCATCTAGCACCAGAATCAATATATGCAAATACATGATTTCTTTTATCAAAACCAGATTTCATTTCTTTTTCAATAGTTTTTTTAACATCAGCCCAAATTGCAATAGATTGATTATATCTTTCTTCTGGAGTTACAAAACCATTCCATTCTGCTTTTTGAATTAACTTAACTTTTTCTCAACCTTCTTCTAATAATTCTTTTTTAATTTCAGGCATCACCATATCTTCTTTTGATATACTTAAACCAGAAATTGTAGCATTTTCATATCAGAAATTTTTAATATCATTTACAAATTTAGCAGTAACAGCAGCTCATAATTCATCAAAAGATCTTGCTAAAACTTTTTTTAATACTCATTTTCAAACAGTTTCATTTACAAAACCTAATTCTTTTGGGACTATCTCATTAAATAATAATCTTCCATAAGTAGTTTCAATAATTTTACTATTTAATCTAACATTTATAGCTGATTTCATAGTTATTGCACCAGCTTCATAAGCAAGTCTAGCATCAGTGATACTTGCAAATAAATTCCCTGAACCTTTAGCATTTTCATCCATAGCTGTAACATAATAACAACCCAGAATCATATCTTGAGAAGGAGTTACAATTGGATCTCAACTTGAAGGAGCAAGTAAATTTTTAGAAGTTACCATTAGTTCTCTAGCTTCAGCTTGAGCTTTTGGAGTAATAGGTAAATGTATAGCCATTTGATCCCCATCAAAATCCGCATTAAATGCTCAACAAGTTAGAGGGTGTAATTGTATAGCTTTACCTTCAATTAACACTGGTTTGAAAGCTTGAACAGAAAGTCTATGAAGAGTTGGGGCTCTATTCATAATTACATATTTATCTTCAATTACTTCATCTAATGCATCCCAAACTTCTTTAGTTCATTTTTCAATAAATTTTTCAGCATGTTTAACATTATAAACTAATCCATCTTCTATTAATTTAGAAATAATGAAAGGTTTAAATAATATTAGAGCCATTCTTTTTGGTACACCACAACAATCCATAGGTAATGTTGGTCAAACAACAATTACAGATCTAGCAGAGTAATCAACTCTTTTACCAAGTAAATTTTGTCTAAATCTACCTTGTTTACCTTTTAATACTTCAGTTAAAGATTTTAGTTCTTTTTTATTAGCACTAACAAATCCTGACCTATTGCTTCTAGTATTACCTGTGATTAACATATCAACAGATTCTTGAAGCATTCTTTTTTCATTTTTTAAAATTACATCTGGAGCACCTAAATCAATAAGTTTTTTAAGTCTGTTATTTCTATTAATTACTCTTCTATATAAATCATTAAGATCAGAAGAAGCAAATCTTCAACCATCAAGTTGAATCATTGGTCTTAAATCTGGTGGTACAATTGGAAGAGCAGTTAAGATAAACCATTCTGGTTTTTGACCAGATTTTAATAAATTAGATGCAAGTTTAATTTTTTGCATTAATTTTTTAGATTTAGCTTGAGTAGCAATTTTTAATTGTCTTTCCATTTCAATTATATATTCTTTTAGATCAATTCTTTCTAAAAGTTTTTTCAAGTATTCAGCACCTGTTCCTCAATCAAAAACATGTGGAAATTTTTCAGCTAATACTCTATATTCTAATTCTCAAACAACAGCTCAAACTGTAATGTTTGTAAGACCTTTTTTTAATTCATCAAATTCAGCATCTAAATCTTCTAATCTAGACATAACTGCATGTTGAGCATCTTCAAATTTCTTTTTTGGAATTTCTCCAGCTTCTCTTTTTAATTTAAGTTCATTTATTTCTCTTTGAATATCTTTTTGTGTTTCAACTTTTGTTACTTTGTATCTTTCTTCAAGATTTTTAATAGCTTCTTCTCTTTTATCCTCATAAACATCAGTAATAATATATGAAGCAAAATATACAACTTGTTCTAATTGTTTAACTGGAAGATCTAGTAATAAACCAATTCTTGAAGGAACAGATTTCATATACCAAATATGAGCAATAGGAGCATATAAATCAATATGAGCCATTCTTTCTCTTCTTACAGTTGCTTTTGTTACTTCAACTCAACATCTTTCACAAACAACACCTTTATATCTAATTCTTTTATATTTTCCACAAGCACATTCATAATTTTTTCTAGGACCAAAAATTTGTTCACAGAATAATCATCCTCTTTCTGGTTTTTGAGTTCTATAATTTATAGTTTCTGAAATTAGAACTTTACCATATGATAATGCTCTAATTTTTTCTGGAGAAGTTACTCCAATAGCAATACCTGCTAGATTATCAAGATTTTTTCATTTAGTAATATCAGCTTTTCAAATATTTTTACTTATTTCTGAAAAATCTGTTATTTTATCATTTAGGAAATTATCTAATTCCTTAGATTGTTCAAACATTTTTATATTGATTAATTAATTATTATTAACCTTTTGTCCTCTTATAAAGAGGACTTAGGGTCTCTGGTTTTAATTTGTTTATTTCTTAGATTTTTTCTCTTTTTCTTCTTTTTCAGCTTTTAATACTTCAGCTTCAACTTCTTTTTGTCTTTCAACAATCTTATCATATTCTTCTTCCATTTCTTTTTCTCTATTATCCATTTCTTCTTTATCTAACAAATTAACATCTAATCAAATAGCTTGTAATTCTTTAATTAATACATTAAAAGATTCAGGTATATTTGGTTTTTTAATTGGAGCATTTTTAACAATAGCTTCATATGCTTGAGTTCTACCAGCAACATCATCAGATTTAATAGTAATCATTTCTTGTAAAATATGACTAGCAGCATAAGCTTCTAAAGCCCACACTTCCATTTCACCAAATCTTTGTCCTCAATTTTGAGCTTTACCTCAAAGTGGTTGTTGTGTTACCATAGAATATGGTCCAACAGATCTTGCATGAATTTTTTCATCTACCATATGATGAAGTTTCAACATATATTTTGTACCTACAGTTGTTCTTTCTTTAAAAGCTTCACCTGTTTGTCCATCAAATAATTGAGTTTTACCATCAATTGGTAATCCAGCTTTTTCCATTAAATCAGAAACTTGTTCAACACTCATACCATTTAGTATTGGAGTAGCAACATTAATACCTAATTTAGTACCAGCAGCACCAGCATGTACTTCTAATATTTGTCCAATGTTCATTCTTGAAATTACTCAAAGTGGATTTAGAATTAAATCAATTGGTTGACCATTTTCATCAAATGGCATATCTTCAACAGGAACAATTTTAGAAACAATACCTTTATTACCATGTCTTCAAGCCATTTTATCACCAACTTCTAATTTTTTAGTATCAGCAATATAAACTTTTACTTGTTTAAATACTCAAGTTGGAAGATTATCACCTTCTTCTCTTTTTAATATTTCAACATTTAAAACTTTTCATTCTTGTCCAGCAGGTAATCTTAAAGAAGAATCTTTAACATCTTTTGATTTATCACCAAAAATTGCTCTTAATAATCTTTCTTCAGGAGAAAGTTCTTGTTCACCTTTTGGAGTAATTTTACCAACTAGTAAATCACCTCCAGAAACATGAGCACCAACTCTAATTATACCATCAACATCTAAATCTTTTAATTTTGTACTAGATACATTTGGAATATCATCTGTAGTTTGTTCAGGTCATAGTTTAGTTTCTCTAACATCAAGAGAATATTCTTTAATATGAATTGATGTATATTTATCATCTTCAATAACTTTTGAAGAAATAATAATCGCATCTTCATAATTATAACCTTTCCAAGGCATATAAGCTACTCTTAAGTTTTGTCCAATAGCTAATTCACCTTTATCAACAGCATGACCATCAACTAATACATCACCTTTTTTAACTTTTTGTCCATGAGAAACAAGAGGTTTTTGATGAATAATCATATCATGATTAGATCTTCTGAAAGTTTTAAGCATATGAATTTTTTTGTCTCCATTTTTATACATTATAGAAACATGCTTTGCATCTACTCAAATAATTTCTCAATCTTCTCTTGCACAAATTACATAACCAGAACCTTCTCAAACAATTCTTTCCATACCTGTTCAAACAACTGGTGCTTGTGGTCTTAATAAAGGAACTGCTTGTCTCATCATGTTTGAACCCATTTCCGCTCTAGTAGCATCATCATGTTCTAAAAATGGAAGTAGTGAAGTTTCAACAGACATAACTTGTTTAGGAGAAACATCAATATGAGTTATTTGTCTAACATGTGAAATTGTTGGAACATTAGCAGCTCTAGCAGATATTCTTGTATCTGTAAAATTACCAAATTCATCAAAATCAGAATTAGCTTCAGCAACTACTAATAATTTTTCTTGTTGTGCATCAAAATAATCATAATCTGGACTTAAAAATCCTCTTACTTCAATTTTTTTATCACTAACTTCTTTTTTAATTTTTTCAGCAATTTCTTTTGTTATTAATACTTTTTCTTCAACAATAACATCTCATTTATCATTTTTAATAGCATTTAAAACAATTCTATTAATTGTAGATTTTCAATCATTTTTAACTTCATGAACAATTGCTCTATATGGAGTTAATAAAAAACCATATTTATTTACTCTAGCATAAGTTGCAAAATGTAGAACTAAACCAATATTTGGTCCTTCAGGAGTGGCAATAGGACAGATTCTACCATATTGAGTTGGATGAACATCTCTTACTTCAAATGAAGCTCTTTCTCTTGTTAATCAACCAGGTCAAAGAGCAGATACTCTTCTCTTATGTCCTAATTCTGAAAGTGGATTTGATTGATCCATAAATTGAGATAATTGAGAACTTCAGAAAAATTCTTTCATTACAGCAACAATAGGTCTAGAATTAATAAAAGTACCTGGAGTAGCATCATCTAATTCAAGAATAGTCATTCTATCTTTAGCAATTCTTTCCATTCTAGCAATACCAACTTTTATTTTATCACCAACTAATTCTCAAACTGATCTAACTCTTCTGTTAGATAAATGATCAATATCATCAGCTTCAAAGCCATCTTTTCTAGCATGAAAATTAAGATAATATTTAAAAGCTGTAATAAAATCATTTAATTCAAGAAAATGTCTAGAATCATCATTTTCATCTTTTTTAATACCTAATTTAGATTCCATTTTCATTCTAGCAATTTCACCTAATTCAAATCTTTTTCTATTAAAAAATGTAACTTCAAATAGTTCTTCTACTCTTTCATCAGTAGCAAGATCACCTGGTCTTAATAATTTATATAAAGTATTAAGAGCTTCAATTCTATTTGTAGTTTTATCTTTTTCTAAAGTTGGAGCAATATGGTTAGCAATAATATCATCATCCATATCTTTAAAAGCATCTAATATTTCAGCATTAGATTCCATTCCCCAAGCTCTTAATAAAACTGAAATAGGTAATTTTCTTTTTTTATCAATTTTTACATTAATAATTCATTTTTTTTCTATATCAACTTCAAACCAAGAACCTTTTTGAGGTATAACTTTTAGTGATCTTTCACCATTACTTTCAGTAAAGAAAATACCTGTTGACCTAATAATTTGATTAACAATAATTCTTTCAATACCATTTACAATAAAAGAAGCTTGATCAGTCATTAAAGGAATTCAACCCATATAAACATCTTGTTCTTTAATTTCACCAGTTTCTTTATTTAACATTTCCATTTTTGCTTTTAATGGAGCTTCATAAGAAAGGTTTTTTCTTTGACATGTTTCAGGATCATATTTAGGTTCTTCCATAAACATTCCTTTGTAGTAAATACTTACTTTTTCTTCAGAATGATCATCAATAGGAAAATTATCCTCAAAAACTTTATGTAAACCATTTTTTAAAAAATCATTATAGGAGTCTAATTGTACTTCAAGTAAATCTGGAATACCAGCAATACTTCTATCATCAGTGAAAAAATGTCTTCCACCAACTTCATACAAACTTCAAACTGCTTCAGTTTTTTTATTTGTAACTTCTTTAGCCATATTTCTTAATAGAAATTAATAGTAAAATAATTTTAACTATTTTGTTTATTTAGGTGTTCACTACACAGTCATTGCTTTTAAATACACAAAAAATTGCCCTAGTTTATCAGAATTACGCAATCGAAACTAGTGCTATTACAAAGTATTATAAGGTTTTTTTATGAATTGCAAGGGAAAAAATGAGTATTTTTTTTGTAAGAAAAATTATGTATTTTATTTATTTTTTGCTCAAAAAATAAATATATGATAATATAAAAATATTAAATAATATAAAAAATGACAAAATACTTAATACATCTTATTCCTGACTTTTTATTACAATATTTTCCAGCAGATAAAATATTGCATTTTTCTATGAGTTTTGTTTTACTTATAGTATTTTTTGTAATTAGAAAAATATTTTTAAAAGAAAAATGATTTTTAAGAATTTTAGCTTTTTCATTAAGAGATGTAATAATTATATGAATTATTAAAGAAATTATTGATTTATTTTGATTTTGAAATGCAGAATTTTTTGATTTATTAGCTAATTTAAGTGGATTAATAATTCCAATTTATTTATTTTTTATAATAAAATTATCATCTCAATTAAATAAATCAAGAAAATTAATTTATGAAAAGAAATTAATTTTAAAATTTAAAAAATCAAACATTTTTGTAGAAAAAATAAAATTATTCTTTTATTTATCAATAATATGGTTTTTAAATATTTTTTATTTAATTTTAAAGATTCCATTCTTAGCATTAAAAGAAACTTATTTCTTATTAAAAAAGATTTACCTAATTTGTAAATCTAAGTTTTTAACTATCTCAAATTAAAATCTCAAATTTCTTCTCAGAAATCTATTAATATATTTTTTAAAAATAAATTAGTAGAGAAGTAAGGGGAAGTATTTAGATTTTGTTTAATGTTTTTATAAATATCATTAAAATCAATATTATTTGAATCTCTTTCAATTCTTGACTCTAGCAGTGCTGATATAATATCTGCTTGTTTAGCTAGTTTTCATTGTTCACCTTCAAAAGGATTTAGCATATATTTTGAAATTTCATTTTTATATTCTTTTGAAACATAAATGAAAAAATAATCATCCATCATTTTTTCTTCTACTTTTTCTAAAATATCTGTAAATCACTCTACAGCTTTTTTTGTTGGAGTAATAATATCTCAAGTAATAAATTCTGGAATATCATGATAAATTGTTCTAAGCATCAAATCAAAAATATCTATTTTTTTTCAGTTTTGATTTTCTAAACTTCATAAAATATAAGCTATAAATGTAGTTATAACAAGATGAGACATAACTGAAATTGGATAGTTTCTTTGTTTCCCAGACCATCTCATTGAGTGTGATAATCTTCTTATATGTCAAAGATAATTTTTATATTTTTCACTATCAAGTAGAGAATTAAGTGAGCTTAACTCTTTTCTTTCTTTCTCTAAAAAATATTTTATTTGTTTTAAAGGAATGTCATATGCATAAATGAAAACTCTTGAATTAATTGATGCTTCTTGATAACCAGCAAATTTTTTAGAAACAGAAATTATTTTATTTTCAATCTTTTTAGAAGAATCTGATAAGATATCTTTCATATCATCTTTTATAAAATCTCATCATTCAAATCAGAATAAAAAATTAGAAACCTTTTTTTCTAATTTTTTCATTATTTTAGGATCAACTTTTGAAATATAATCTCTTGTTCCAGAATTAATATCTGCTAAAATAAGAGAATTAAAAAGTTCAAAAATAATCTTTTTTATTATAAATTCTTTGTCTATTTTTTTTCACTCTTTTTCCCCTAAATGTGCTAAAAATAAGGCTGTATGGATTACAAAACCAGTATTATCAAGAGGAGTTACATCTTTAATTCTAGGAAAATTATTCCATCTCTTTATAGTTAATCATTTAGAAAAAAGTAATTTCAATAATGTTCAAATCATATTTTTTTATTAAAAATAATATTAATATCTAGTCAATAATATTTGCTTTAATTTTAAAAGCAAGAAAAAAATAAGTAAAAAATTACTTATTTTATATTTTTTCAGTTTCTTTTTTATTAGCTTGTTCTGCTAATATTCACATTAAAGTATATGTAGACTCTTCTTCAATTTTAGAAAAAAGTTCATTATATCTTTTAATTTGTAATTTATATTTTTCTTCATCTAATCTATATCATTCTTGTTGTACATTATCTGAATTTTTTTCATTTTCAGACATATTATAATAATTATTAATTAAGAACTATTTTTAATATAAAGTATTATCTATAATAGTCAAATAAAAAAGTTACTTTTTTAGTAACTTTTACATATCATCAAGCATTGATAGGACATCATCTGCATCTTTTTCATCTGCTTTTTCATTTTTCTTAGCTTCAGCAACTTTTTCTTTTGCTTTTTTCATTTGAAATTCTTGCCATTCAATAAGATGTTTTTCATTAAGAGATTTGATTTCTTTTTGATATTTATCTTCTAGTTCTTCTAATTTTTTCTTTTCTGTTTCTAAAATATTATATAATCTATCAATTTGAGAGTCAGTCATAGAAGGCATAATATCAAACCAGTATTGTCTTTCATCATCATCCATAGATTCTGTATGAAGAATTAATTTAATAAGTTCTGGGTATTTTGTTTGTACTTCATCTGCAATATAAAATGTTGTATCATTATGTTTAATGTCAGCCATATTTTTTTATTATTTAATTAATATAATATTATTATAACAAAAAATATAAAAATTTGCAAAAAAAAATATATAAATATAATTGACGTAAGTATTTTTCATTAGTAAAAATATATTTTATCAATTAAATATTAATGTTTTGTTATTAACAACACTAGCAATATATATAGTTGTTTTACTTATGGTATGGTGATTTTTTATTGTTGCAAGAATGCATTCAATGAAATTTAAAAATTTTTCAACTCATATAGAACCAGTTACAAATTCTTTAATGGCTTTTTTAATTTTCCTTTCTTTATCTTGATTTATTTTTATATTTTACATTAATTCTGGAGAATCAAATTATGAATTAAGCACTCCAATAGATAATGTTAAAAAAACAGAAGTAAAACAAGAAAAGAATTATGAAGAAGAAATCATTTGAGATGATTATTATTAATAAATAAAAAATATGTCTAGCTTATTTACAAAAATTTTAAATAAAGAAATACCATCAGAAATGGTTTATGAAAATGATAATATCTTTGTTATAAAAGATATTAATCCTGAAGATACAACACACTTGTTAATTATTCCAAAAGAAGAAATTGACTCTATAAATAATTTGGAAGAAAAACATAAAGAACTTATGTGAGAAATGTTTTTTGTGGCTAAAAAAGTTGCATCTGACTTAGGATTATTAGATTGATATCAACTAAGAGTCAATGCATGAGATTATCAAGAAGTTCCTCATATTCATATGCACTTAATTTCAAGGAGAGGTTAAAATATCCCTATCTGCCTTTCAGGCATCTTTCCCTTTAGTCAAAGAGAAAGAAATATGTTTTTTAAATAAAAAAGGAATGAACAATAGAAAATTAATTTTTTGAATAATAATTTGAGTATTATTACTTATTATATTATTATTTTTAATGCTTACAAAAGGTGATAAAAAATCATCTATAACAAGAATAAATTGAAACTTCCAAATTTGGACAGTTTGAGATTCAAGTAAAAAGTTTGATGAATTTATAAGTGATTATAAATTAAAAAATAAATCAATGGCTAATGTAGTTTTTGAAATTACAAGTTTTAAAAATTTTGAAGACTATTCTTTAGCTTTAAACTCAGCTTTTATTAAGTGAGTTGCTCCAGATATTTTTGTATTAAATAATAATGAAATTTCATTATTTGAAGATAAAGTTTATGCTTTGAGTAATTTAAAAATTGATATTCATAAATTTAGACAAGATTATAAAACAATATTTCTTGATGATTTAATTGTTACAACTTGAGAATGAGAAGAAAAAAAAGAGTATTTGAAATGAATTCCAGTATGATATGAAACACTTTGAGTTTTATATAATAGAAAATTTAGGTTAAAAAGAAGTGATTTTAATTTAAAATATTCTCTTAATTCTGCAATTAGAAAAAGTAGTTCATTTGATGTTGTTCCTCTTGCTCTATGAAATTGATCTACAGTAAAATATGCTCCTGATATTTTAGCACAGGAATTTATGCTAAATAAGATTGATACAATAAAAAAACCTAGTAATGCTAGCACAAAAGAAACTTTAGCAGAATATATGGAATATGGTTCAGAATCTGGAGATAATGCTTATAATAAATTATATTTAAGTAGTAAAAATTCTTGAAAAAATGATATTGATTTATTTGCTGATGGTGATGTTTGAGCAATTATTACTTATCCAAGAGTTATTGAAAAATTAAAAACTTATGGATTTAATTCTAGACTTTTATTTGCTGCAGCTTATCCTCATAGAGTTCATTGAGATGGGCCAAGTTTAGCTAACTATAATTATTTTGTTATAAACACTGATAGTGAAAAAAAGAATATAGCTCTTTCATTTATAAACTATATCAGCTCAGATGAATGAGCAAAATCATTTTTATCTAAATTTAAATATTATTTACCAGCTAAAAGAACATTAGAGGATGAATTATGAGATAATAAAATTTCTAGTTTTTTTCCAAATATACTATTAAGAGATTTTTATTCTGATGAACCATTATCAAGTTTTGATAAATGAAATAAAATTATTTATGACAGGGGTATTATTAATGTTTTAGATAATTTTTGATCATATATAGATGCATTTGAAGATTTTAAATTATCTCTTATATGTAAAACTGATAAAATATTAGAATTAAAGAACTTATCTACTAGTTGTGAATAATGAGTCAAATATATTTACATATTCCTTTTTGTGAGCAAAAATGCAATTACTGTAGATTTGCAAGCACTTGAAAGATTCAAGACTTACATATTGCTAAATATGTGAGTTTTTTATGTGAGGAAATAAAAAAACAAAATATTTTTAATAAAAAAATAAAAACAATTTATTTTTGATGATGAACTCCATGAGTATTAAAATTAGAACAATTTGAAAAAATATTAAATACTATAAAAAATAAATATATTTTAGATGAAGAATGTGAAATTAGTATAGAAACAACTCCTGATAAAATCAGCAAAGAAAATTTAATTTGATGGGAAAAATTATGAATAAATAGAATTTCAATGTGAATCCAAACACTAAATCAAAAAAGTTTAAAAGAAATAAAAAGATGATGAAAATGAGATATTTTAGAAGCTCTAGAAATAATGAAGGAATATACAGAATCAGGGCAGACACATAGGTCTGCCCCTACAAAAAATAATGTAGGGGTGAACCTATGTGTTCACCCTATAATTACAAATATTTCCCTAGATTTTATAATATGACTACCATATGTGAAAAAATGAGAAATATTAGAAAACATTAAATATGTTTTAGAAAAATATGCCCTGAAAGAAGCGCCCTTGGGGTGTAACTTTATAAAACATATTTCAGTATATATGCTGGAAGATTATTACTCTCCAGATAAAATAATTGAAACAAAATATGATAATATAACTTATCCTAAAGATTGGGAAAAGCAGGGAATTAAAGAAGAAGAATATTTATGAGAATATTCAAGTATTAAAAAATTTTTAGTAAAATCATGATTTAACAATTATGAAATTTCTAATTATTGAAAATCTTGATTTGAGTGTAAACACAATATTTGATATTGGGAACATAAAGAAATAATAGCTTTTTGATTGTGAGCATATTGATTAATTCACAAGTCACCCACAAGGGGTGACCCTACAGAATTAATTAGATATGCAAATTCAGAAAATTTTAAAAATTATTATAATTGAGAGAAAATATTTGAAAATAAATTAACACAAGAAGATATTTTTTTAGAAAAATTAATGTTTGGCTTAAGAACTTCTTGAATTGAAGAAAATATTTACAAAAAATTAGATATAAAAAAAATTAATTATTTTATAGAAAATTGATATTTAGAAAAAAAATCTAATAAAATAGTTTTATTAGATAAATGAGTATTAGTTATGGATTATATTTTGAAAGAAATTATTTAATTGTATTTTTCTTCTACAAATTTCAACAAATTTTGTTGGAATTTTTCTTTACTAAAATTTTGAGAATGTTTTCTGATTTCTTTATGATTAAATTTAGTATTTTCAAATTTTTCTATTGCTTTATTTAAACTTTCTACATTTTGTTTTTCAAAATAAATTCAAGTTTTTCAATCAATAACTGTTTCAGTTGCTCATCATTTTCAGTATGCTATTACTGGAGTTCAACAAGCCATTGCTTCAACTGGAACAAGTCAAAAATCTTCTTCAGGTGGAAACATAAAAGCTTTTGCTTTACTGAATAAATCTAGAGTTTCTTCTCTTGTAATTTTCAATTTCCACTCAATATTTTTTCTAGATTTTTGTTTTAATTCTTTATATAATTTATTTTCAGTATTTGTTACTATAATAATTTTTTTCTGGTTTTCATTAAAAGCATCAACTATTAAATCAAATTTCTTGTATGGAATACATCTTCCAACATATAAATAAAAATCTTCTTTATTATCACAAAATTCAAATTTTTCTAAATCTGTTCAAGGATATATTACTTCTGCATTTCTTCTATAATATTTATTAATTCTAGAAACTGTGTTTTTAGAATTTCAAATATAAAAATCTGGTCTAGCACTTGCTATAAAATCCCATTGTCTTAATTTATGAAAAACCTTTGGAGCCATCCATTTTCCAAGAAAATTAAAAATACCAAATTCCATCATATTTAGATATTCATGTGTATGACTCCAAAAATATCTAGTTGGAGTATGACAATAACAAATTTGTAAAGTTTCTGGTTTAGTAATAATTCATTTACTCTCAGCACTAGTTGAACTAATCACAATATCATATTCAGATAGGTCAAAACTTTCAAAAGCCCTTGGTCTTAAAGTTAAAGCTAATTTATGTGATTTATTTAAAATGGGAATTTTTTGAATAAAGCTAGTAGTTATTTTCCTTCACTCAAAAACAGTATTTCATTCTTGAAAAAAAACACTAGTAAAAATATCAGCATTTTGAAACACTTCTAAAATATGTTCCAATACTAACTCAGCTCCTCACCAATCATTTATCCAATCACAAACTATGGCTATCTTTTTATCTTGAATATTCATTATTTTTTTATTATTTTCAAACTAAATCTCTAATCCTTTTTTCAAATTCTTCTTCTCAAAATTTATTTGCTTGTTTTAATAAATCTTCTTTTTTATATTTTCAAGAAGATATATTTTCATCAAATTTCAAGAAATTTTCTACAAAATCTTCTCAATTAGCTTTATTGAAAAATTCTCAAGTTATTCACTCTATATTTGTTTCTAAAAGTCATCAAGCTTTTAGTGCAAAGAGTGGAGTTCAAGCAGCTAGTGCTTCTACTGGAGCCATTCAGAAATCTTCTTCTCCTGGAAAAATAAATCATTTAGCTGTTGCTAATAATTCAACCATTTCATCACCATATTTTGGTCAAACAAATTCTATATTTTTATTAGATAATTTTTCTAGAGTTTCTTTATAATCTCATCAACCAACTATTAATAATTTTTTATCTGACATTTTATTAAAAGCTTCTATTGCTACTTCAATTTTTTTGTAATGAGCAAGCATAGAAATTATAATATAGTAATCTTTTTTAGGAGTTTCAGAGAATTTATTAAATCTTGAAATTTCAATAGGTGGTGGTAATATTTCTGAAGTATTTCTATGATATTTTATAATTCTATTAGCTGTATTACTAGAATTAGCTAAAATTATATCAGCCCTTTTACTTGCCATATAATCCCATTGTCTCAATTCTAAAAATAATTTATTTAATTTATAAAAAAATAATGGTTTTAAAAATTTTGGAATTTTTAAATCTTTTTTGTATTCATTTGTCCAATCCCACATATATCTTGCTGGAGCATGAATATAAGCAATTGTTTTGCATTCAGGTTTAGTAATAGCTCAATGAGCAAAACCACTACTTGAAATAATTACAACATCATACTCTGAAAAATCTAACATTTCTACACTTCTTGGCATAAGAGGAAGACATAATCTTTGTTTTTTGAATAAATTATATCTTCTTTGAGAGGGAAGCTTAAAAACCTGAGAATTAATTTTTTCTTTAGGAAAAATTTTTCATACTTTTTTTTCATCATAAATAAGAGTAAAAATATCAGCTTCTGGATACATTTTCATTATCTTTTCTACAACTTTTTCAGCTCATCAAAGCTTAATTAACATTTCATGCAATATTGCTATTCTCATATATTTTTATAAAAAATTATTTTTAATATTATATAATTAAATAAAAAAACACCAAAATTAATTTTGGTGTTTTTAAAATGGACTATTTAGAAGATAATTCTTCTTTTAAATGTTTAAATAAGTTATTTACTAAATCATCTAAATTTTCATAATCTTCTCTTTCAAATATAAAACTATCAGTATCAAGGTTTGCAATTAATTTAGCATTGAATAAATCTTTTTTATTTTTTTCAACAGTTAATTCAATTGTACCTTCAGCATCAGCTTTATCTTCATATTTTTTAAGATAGGCAGATACTTTATGATCTAAGTTTTCTTTTACTAATCTTTCAACAACATCTTTAGATGTTTCTCCTACATGTAGTATTACTTTAATTTCCATATTTTTGTTTTTATATTTTAAATAGTTGAATAAAAAATCTTGAAGACATATGTTTTACAAGGCTTTTATAAAAGGGTCAACAGTTATTTTTTATTCTAAACTTGAGATAAGTTTATCACATTTTGATTATAAATCAAGAAAAAGATTGAAAAAAAATATTTTTTTATATAATTAAGGAAATAATAAAAATTAATAAGAAAAAATGACACAAGAATATGAAATGGTAATTGGACTTGAAGTTCATGTTAGAGTAAAATCAAAAACAAAAATGCTTTGTAGTTGTAAAAATGCAGTAGCTCTTGCACCTGAACCTAATACAAATATTTGTCCAATATGTTCTGGTTTTCCAGGGATGCTTCCACAATTAAATGAAGAAGTTGTTAGATTATGACTTTTAGGTTGAATGATGATGAATTGTGAAATCAATAAAGTTTCTAGATTTGATAGAAAATCTTATTACTACCCAGATTCACCAAATGCTTTTCAAACTACTCAATTATTTGAACCAATTGTTGGAGCAGGTAGTGTTAAAGCACTTGTTAATTGAGAAGAAAAAGTTTTTTGAATTCATCATATGCACCTAGAAAATGATGCTGGTAAACTTACTCACTGAGGTTGAAAAACTTTAATTGATTTTAATAGAGCAGGGAGTCCATTAATGGAAATTGTAACTGATCCTGTTTTTAGAAATGGAGATGATGCTGTAGAATTTTTAAGAGAAATTCAAAAATTAATGAGAGCAGCAGGAGTTTCTGATGCTGATATGGATAAAGGACAAATGAGATGTGATGTTAATCTTTCTATCAGACCAGTTTGACAAAAAGAATTTGGAATGAGAACAGAACATAAAAATGTTAATTCTTTCTGAGCAGTTGGAAGAGTAATTAATGCTGAATACAAAAGACAATTAAAAGTAATAAAAGCAGGTTGAACAATTGATCAAGAAACAAGAGGTTGGGATGATGATTCTGGGAAATCAACAGTTCAAAGATCAAAAGAAAATGCTATGGATTATAGATATTTTCCAGAACCAGATTTATTACCACTTGAATTATCTGATGAGTTTATTGAAGAAACTAGAAAATTAGTTGTAGAATTACCAATTGAAAGAAGGCTTAGATATTTAAATGTTCATAAACTACAAGAAGATGATGCAAGATTATTAACTGCTGATTATGAATTATCTAATTATTTTGAAAAATTAGTAGAACTTACAAAAGATCCTAAAAAATCTTGTTCATACATTACAACTATTTTATTAGCCTTAATTAAAGAATCTGAAGAAGAAATTAAAATTACTGAGCTAAAATTTGATGTAGAAGAATTAGCAAAAGTTATAAATTTAGTAAACAAAGATGAGCTTAGTTCAACTAATTCAAAATTAGTAATTGAAGAATTATTTAATAACTGATGAAATGCTGATGAAATAATTGATTCAAAAAATCTTAGACAAAAAAATGATTTATGAGCTTTAGAAGCAATAGTTGATGAAGTAATAAAAAATAATTCTAAACAAGTAGAAGATTATAAATGAGGAAATGAAAATATATTTAGTTTCTTTGTAGGTCAATGTATGAAAGCAAGTAGAGGACAATGAAATCCAAAGATTTTTAATGAAATGTTAAAGAAAAAATTAGGGTAATATATCAAAAACTAGATTTAATTAAAAGTCTAGTTTTTTTGTGTCTTAATTTTTTGCAGAAAATAAATATTTATGTTATGATTTATTTATAAATAAAAAATTAAATTAAACAAATATGATTTTAAGCAAAATAAAGGAACTTTTTATAAAAAATAAAAAAGAAATATTACTTTTTTCATTTTTTATTATTTTCATTTTTTCAATCTGAGATAATGCTTTTGCAGTAACAGAAAACTGATGAGCAAAATCTACAACTACTGATTGAATGAGCGCATTAATAGAATGAATTAATTTTTTAATTAAAATATCATCAACAATAATTGGTTTGTTATCAGCATTGATTGCACTATTACTTAATCCAGGTTGGATTAATGGTACTATTTTTGGTTTAGATATTTATTTAAAAGATATTTGGATATTAATATCAAATATTGTATATTTTGCTTTTGCTTTCATACTTATCATAATTTCTTTTATGAATATTGTATGACAATGATGAGGAACATGGGAATTAAAATCAGCATTACCTAAATTTGTTATTTGAGTAATAATGGTTCCATTTACTTGGTTTTTTGTTCAATTTATTCTTTCAATTTCAGCATTCTTAACAGTCTCTGTTTTAAGTTTACCTTATGATGTTATGGAGAATAAAGACCCATATCTTGAAATTGAAAAAAATAAGATATGTACTAATTTAACTTTTGATTTAAGAACAAATAGTAATACTGATACAACTAAAGAAATAAAAGAATGTACTAAATGAAATCAATGAGAAGATTGGGAATACTTATGAGATTTATTAAGTTGAAAAGTTGAATCAACTTGAGCATCTTCTTCAATATTTTCAATTATCAATGTCTATACATATTGAGTAATGAAAATTCAAGATTTAACATCTGTAACAAAAAATCAACTAGAAGATATTAAAACACTTACAGATTTATGATTAAAATTAATATTTGATATTATATTTATAATTGTTTTTCTTATAATAATGGTTGCATTATTTATGGCACTTTTTGCTAGATGAACTTGGTTATGGATATATGCAATGTTTTCTCCAATATTTTGACTATTATTTTTCTTTTGAAAATCAAAAGATTGAGTTTCTAAAATATCACCACTTGAATTTATTAAATTAGCACTTGTTCCAGTTTATGTTTCAGCTGCTTTAGCTTTTGGTATGATATTTATGTTTGTAGCAGCACATTGATTAACAACAAAACAAGAAAGTTGAGAAAGTTTTATTACAGATGTTTCTGAATGAGATGAAAAAGCTTCTCAATTAAAAATATGAGTTTTTTCAATCACATTAAAATGAATTCAATGATGAGAAACTAAAAAAGGTCCAGATTGAACAGTAATAAATAGTTTATGAAATTGAATTGGTCAATTATTATTAGAAATTTTCTGATTAGTAATACTATGGATAGCAGTAATGGCTGCTCTTAAGTCTTCAGAAATTACACATAATGTAGTAAAACCAATTATAAGTTTTGGTGAATCTATATGAAGTCTAGTAGCAAAAGCCCCACAATATGCACCAATTATTCCTACACCAGGAGGAGGAACAATGAATGCTGCAAGTTTACAAGCTTTATGATCTGATATACAATCAAAAATAAATCCAATGATGACAGCTAAATGACATTCTTTAGCAGATAGCATGTTTTGAAAAAATACAGCCTGAGAAATACAAAAATTAAAAGAAAGTATTAATAATGCAACTGATATTACAACAAGATCAAATGCAGTTAAAAAGGCTTTAAGTTTAAAAATAAGCACACAATCAGATGTTGATAAATTAAAAGATTTTTTAATTGAAGATTGAAAATATAAAAAAGAAGAAGTTGAAAAATTAGACAAAACAACAATACAAGATCCTCAAAAATTTAAAAAATGGTTAATGAGAGAGGATGTTTATACTGATAAAAATATGCGTTCAGCATTAAAATTTAATATTGATTGAGAAGTAGATAAAATATTATGAAGTAAAACTGATCCAACAAAAGAATCATCTTCTAATACAATAAAAACTCCAACTGCAAAAGTAACATTTAATAATAAAACTTATAATATAGAAAAATGAAAATCAATAAATGATGAACATTGAACTACACAAATATCATATCAAACTATTTATGATAATAAATGAAAATTAAAATCTTGATTAGATAGTATATTAAAACCTATTATAGCTGATGATAATGAAAGAAAAAAAATAATTGAAGAATTGGAAAAAATAAACAAATAAAAAAAACAGAAAAATTATTTTTCTGTTTTTTGTTGTTGAGATTTTTTATATCATCATATCTGTTACAGCTACAAGGTTTGAGTAATTATCCTGCTCTTCTATTTGAGAAATAACTATTGTTTTTTCTAGAAGTTCTTCTGAATCTAGAGAATTTAAGTATATAAAAATATTTTGTGAAAAAATATCTGCTTGAAATTCTTGTTTTTCTTCTTTATTATCTGAACAAATTCAACTTAACATTAATCAAAATTTATTCATATCGTAATCTTTTCATATAGTATTATCTAAAAATTTAGTTTCTGATGAATTAGATATAAAAGTATTTGGAATTATAATGTCTCAAGATTTTAATTCTCAGTTTGAAAGAATTTTGGCATTGTTAGATACTATAATTTTATCAATTATTATGTATTTATTTTTTATAAATTCTATAGTTTTTAGAACATCTTTTCAGTAAACAATTACTATATTATCTTCTTCTTTATCCTCATTTTCTCTAATAAATTCTCAGATAATTATATCTTCATTTGTTTTAATATCTTTTATATTAAAACTTTTTATAAATTCTAAAAAGATTTTTTCTGTTTCTGCTATTATTATTTTATTGTTTTGCATTTTTTTAAATTAATTTTATTTTTTTATTCCTTTTTTTAATCTTAAAATTTCATCTCTAATTTCAGCTGCTTTTTCATATTCCATGTTAGCTGATGCAATATCCATTTCAAGTTCTAAAGTAGAAATAGTTTTTTTAACTTCTTTTTCATTTTGAATTGAATAATCTCTTTTAATATTTTTTACAGCAACTTCTTTAATGCTAGAATATACAGTTTTTGGAATTATTCAATTTTTTTTGTTATATTCTTGCTGAATTCATCTTCTATAATAATTTAATTCAATTGCTTTTTTCATTGCATTAGAAATTATTAAATTATCTTCATTAATAAACCTTCATTTATCAACTCTTTTTATTTTTTGTCATAATAATCTATTTTCTTCAAATTCTCATTCTATATCATTTTTTCTTTGTTCAACATACATAGTAACTTTTCATTCAGCATTTCTAGCAGCTCTTCATATTATTTGAATTAATGCAGATTCACTTCTTAAAAACCCTTGTTTATCAGCATCTAATATTGCAATTTTACTTACCTCAGGTAAATCAAGTCATTCTCTTAATAAATTTACTCAAACAATTACATCAATTTGTCATTCTCTTAATTCTTTTAAAATTTCTAATCTTTCTAAAGTTTCTACTTCTGAATGCAAGTATTTTACTGAAATTCAATTTTCAAGTAAATAGTCTGTTAATTCTTCACTTGACCTTTTTGTTATGGTTGTAATCAGCATTCTTTGATTTTTATCTATAACTATTTTTAAGTTAGCCATAATATCATCAACCATAAATTCCATTGGTTTTAATTCAATTTCAGGATCTAATAGTCAAGTTGGTCTAATAACTTGAGGAATTATTCTACAATTTTCAGAATGCTTCCATTTTCAATCTCTAGTTGGCTCAAAATTATAAAATTTTGATGTTTTTTTAAATATTAAATTCTGTTTATCAATTTCTTCTTTATTTATTTTTTTTCATTTTTCATCCCAAAAAATTACAGGATTATTTTCACTTGCTCTGATCTCAAAAATATTTGGTGTAGCTGAAACTGCTACTACTTGATTTAATTTTGCTTCAAATTCATCAAATTGCAGAGGTCTATTATCAAAAGCAGAGGGAAGTCTAAAACCATTATCAATTAAATTTTGTTTTCTGGCTCTATCTCAAGCATACATTCAACCAATTTGTGGAATTGTCATATGTGATTCATCAATCAAAGTCAAAAAATCATCACCAAAATAATCCATTAGAGTTTGAGCAGGGTCTCAAGGATTTCTTCAATCTAGGTATCTTGAATAATTTTCCACTCAATTTACATAACCAACTTCTTCTAACATTTCTAAATCATATTCTACTTTTGTTTTTAATCTTTCAATTTTCACAGCATCTCATGATAATTCAAAAGTATCTAATCTATCCTCTAATTCAGCCTTTATTTGAGGAATAATTTCAGCAATTTTATCTTTTGAAGAAACTGTATGTTTTGCAGGAAATATTTTTATTTCATCTAAATATTCATAAACTTCTCAAGTTAAATAATTTCTTCTTGAAATCTGACTAATTTCATCTCACCAAAATTCTAATGAATAAACTGTTTCTTGTGAAGGAGAATATATTTCTAATAAATCTCACATTACTTGAAAATTTCAAGGTTTAAAATCTGCTCATGCTCTTTTATATTGAACTAAAACTAATTTTTTTAAAATATCTTCAATAGGGATTACTTGTCCAACTTTTAAATTAAAAATTTGTTCAACATACATTCTAATATCTCAAATACCATAAATACAAGACACACTTGCAATTATAATAACATCTTTTCTTTGTAAAAGTGATTGAGTAGCAGCATGCCTTAATCTATCAATTTCTTCATTAATTGTAGCTTCTTTTTCAATATAAGTATCAGTTTTAGAAACATAGGCTTCTGGTTGATAATAGTCATAATAACTTACAAAATAATGAACAGCAGCATCAGGAAAAAACTCTCAAAATTCCTGTGCTAATTGAGCAGCAAGAGTTTTATTATGAGCAATAACCAAAGTTGGTTTATTTTGTTTTTCTATCAAATTAGCCATAGTAAAAGTTTTTCAACTTCAAGTAACTCACCATAAAGTTTGCCATTTATGTCATTTATCTAAATATTTATTACAAGCTTCTATAGCTTCTTCTTGATCTCATGCTGGAGAATATTTTGATTTTAGTTTAAATATTTTTTCTGTCATACAATTTAACTTATTATTTATTTATTTTATTATTATACACAAAAAAAAAATCTTGCAAAATTATAAAAAAATTATATATTAGATGGGAAAATAATATATAATCTGTATTAGGTTTGTACATAAAAAAAGACATCTTAGAATTATATGAAAGTGTAGAAGATAAATTTGAAAAAAAATCTGATAAAAAACTTTTATATTCTGCTTTTTCTTTTGCCTATAAAAAACATCAAAATGAAAAAAATGTTGATTGAGAATTAGTTGTTAATCATATTTTAAATACTGCTCTTACAGCTATTTCAATAACAAAAGATATAAAAATTACTTTATCTTGTTTATTACACCATTGTGTTGTTTTAAGCAAAAAAGAAGAAAAATATATAGAAGAAACTTTTTCTAGTGAAGTTTTGAAAATATTAAAATGATTTAAAACACTAAGTGATATAAAATATAAAGAGTGAGAATTAACTAATAATCCTGCATTATTTAGTCATTTTCTTAAATTAAGTTGAAATGATATAAGGGTTTTTTTAATTAAAATTTGTTCAAGATTAGATTATATTTCAAAATTTGAAAACCTTTCTAAAGAAGAAAAGAAAAAATCATCAATAGAAACTTTAGAGATATATATTCCATTAATAAGATTATTTGGTTTAAATAAATATATTAAAGATATTGAAGATTTATGTTTTAAGAATATAAAACCAGAAGAATATAAGGAAGTAGAAAAAATACTATTAGAAAAAAAAGATTTTCTAGAAAATAAACTTGAAAATATTAAAGAAATTATAACAGATATTGCAACAGAAAAAGATATTGAGGTTAAAGTTGAATGAAGAATAAAATCAATTTATTCTCTTGCAAAAAAAATGAAAATAAAAAAAGTTCCAATTTCAGGAATTTTTGATTTATTAGCAGTTAGAATTATTACAAATAATAAAAGAGATGCTTATGCTTTTTTATGATTTGTACATTCAATATTTAAATCAAAAGAAAATAGAATAAAAGATTATATTTCTTCACCTAAGCCAAATGGTTATCAGTCAATTCATACAACTGTAGTTGATACTGATTGATATATTTTTGAAATTCAAATTCAAACAAAACAAATGTATGAGTTTAATATTTTTTGAATTGCCTCTCATAACTTATATAAGTGAGTAATTAAAAATCCAAAATCTTATCCAGAATGGATGAAAAGAATAACTGCAGAAAATAAAAAAGCTTTTACACAAGATTGATTAACAGATATGTTTCAAAATTCTTTTGTAAATAATAATATAATTTGTATTACTCCAACATATGATAGAATTGAGCTTCCAAAAGATTCAACAATTCTTGATTTTGCTTTCAAAATTCATACAAATTTTTGAAATAAAGTTAATTGAGCATGGATTAATTGAGAATATATTAAAGATTTAGTATATATACTAAAAGATAAAGATAAAGTTAAACTAGATTTATGAAAAAAAGAAATTGAGTTTGATATTAACTTTATTTCAAAAGTTAAAACTAAAATTGCAAAAAAGAATATAATATCTTCTTTTAAAAATAAATCAGAAGAAAAAGTACAAACTTTGTGAAAATATATGCTAAATTATAGGCTTGAATTACTTGATTATAGAACATTTGATAAAATGCCTAAAATCTTACAAAAAACTATTTTAGAAAATAATAAAATAGAAGATAAGGAAAAGCTGTATTATGAAATTTGAATTTGAAACATTTCAGTAGACAAACTTATTAAACAAATAAATAATCTAAAAGAACAACAATGAAAATATAAAACTGTTGTTAGACTAGTAATAAAATTCAAAATAAATAATTATAAAAATATTAATTGATTATTTAATGTTTTTCATAATCATGATGTAAATATAATTAATATTGATTATAGATGAATTGATACAACAGTTGAAATTAATGTTAAAGATGTAGAAATATTAAATGATGTTATTGTAGAAATTTCTAGATTACCTAATATATATAAGGTAAAAAGAGTATTTTCAAGTAAGATGAAAAAATTTATTACAATCTTCAGTATTTTTTCTCTTTGGATTTTAATTAATCCACTTGCTCTTATTTTTTTAAATCATTTATTTGATATTCCAGAAAAAATTTACAAATTATTCTTTTATTTAAATATATTTTTCTTTATATGAATGATATATTTCTTAAAATATATTGCCAAAGTTTCTCTGCCATGATTAATTTGACAAAATTTCTTTTGGAGATTAATGTTTTTATTAAATACTTTTACACTTATTACTGTTTGATTTGAAGCAATTTATATTTTTAAAGAAACAAATATAATTTTTTTAATAAGTACATTATTATTACTATACTGACTTACCGGATTTGAATACCTAGATTCTAAACTTAAAAATAAAAAATAAAATTATGAAAATATATTGATATCTATTAGCATTTGTTACTCTAATTTTTCTTAGTATTCATTGAGTATGATGAAGATTTTTAACTACAGATGAAGGATTAAATCCTTTTCTAGTAGTATTTTTAAGATTTCTTTGATGATTTCTATTTTTATCACTTTTTTTACCACTTTTTACTAAAAAATGAGATTTTAAAAAATTATTTAAATGAAAAAATAAATTATTTAAAAATAAAAATTTCTGGTTATCTTCTATATTTTTCTTAGTAACATTAATTTGTTTTAATTCTGCAACACAATATACATCAGCTTCAAATGTAGTTTTAATACAATCTATGGCTCCAATAATTGTTGCAATCACAACTATGTTATATTATCCAAAAAAATCTAATAATTATAATTTTAGAAAAATTTTTTTTGTTTCAGTTATAGCTTCTATAGGTTCCAGCCTATTAGTATCTGATAATAGTCTATTATCTCAATGAGGTAATAATAAATTATTATGAGATATTCTAGCTTTTGGTTCAATGATATTCTTTGCCTTTTTTAACTTCTTTTATGTAGAATTAAGAAAAGATTTTGAAAATGCTAATTGATTAATAATTACAAGTAGTTTCTTACTTGTTTGACTAATATTATCTTCACCTGCATTAATATTATATTATAGTTCTTTATTTAATATAAGCCAAACAGGTTTGATATTTATTTGATTAATATCAGCTTGATCTACATGACTTGCATATTTTACTCGGTTTTTAGCTGGTAGATATTTAAGTGCAATTACATTAATATTAATATTTAATATTGTATGATTAACTACAATGATTTTTGAATATTTATTTTATTGAGAAACTCAAAATGAAATAACTTATAAATTATATTTATGAGCAGTATTAATTATTGGTTCAATATATTATATAAATTATTTAACATCAAGTAAAAAAATAGTCTAGATTTTCTTTGACTTATTTTTTATAATAATATAATAATATAATAATATAATAATATAATTTATGAAAAAAGGAGTAAAAGCATTTACACTAGTAGAACTAGTAGTAGTAATAACAATTCTAGCAATATTAGCAACAATATGATTTGT
>Ga0256843_1000305_pt1 | contig 42490 bp, 38 predicted proteins | sample AlvinellametaG_FD_191572 | JGI IMG/M metagenome (GOLD analysis project Ga0256843, IMG submission 191572) | Pompeii worm associated microbial communities from hydrothermal vent at the East Pacific Rise, Pacific Ocean - Alvinella | ecosystem: Host-associated > Annelida > Integument > Unclassified ...
GAGATGTGAGGAGGAAGAGTAGGGTTAAACTTCACTCCATCAAGCGAGCATAAAATATCAAATTCATCTTGTGCAGCTATAAGTAAAGCTAATATCTCTTTTGCATGTTTGATTTTTAAGTTTATAAAATCTAGGTTAGTTAATATCATTTGCAATTCCTTTAAACTCTTTTACCATCTCTTTTACTACATCCATACCTTTTTCCCAAAACTCTTCATCTTCAATATCAAGACCAAAAAGCTCTTTAAATTGTTTTTTTGGAGGAATGCTTCCGCCTTGAGTTAAAAATTCAATATATTTTTCTTCAAAATTTTCAAATCCATCTTTATAAAGCTTATAAAGACTAAATACAAGAAGTTGAGCGTATGAATATGCATAACAATAAAATGGTGAATGGATAAAGTGCGGAATATAACTCCACCAAATTTCGTAGTTTTTGGTAAGTACTACACTTCCTTTAAACATCTTTTCATTCTCTTGCATCCAGATTTGGTTGTATTCTTCTTTTGAGAGTTCGCCTTTTTCGTGAACTCTTCTTTCAAAGTTTGTAAATACAATCTGTCTAAATAGGGTTGCAAAAATATCTTCCAGTTTTGAAGCGTAAACTTCTACAAGCTCTTCTTTTGATAGTGAGCTTTTTATCTCTTCAAATAAAAGCATTTCAGCAAAAATACTAGCCGTCTCAGCCGTTGTAAGAGGCGTGTCTTGATTTAGGTATCCAACCTCTCTTGCTAAATACTGATGAATTGCATGACCTAGTTCGTGCGCTAGTGTAAATACATCCCTTCTTTGATTTGTGTAGTTTAGAAGTACGTAAGGGTGTGCTTTTGGAGTAGCGGAATGTGAAAACGCTCCACCTCTTTTGTTTTGATTTGGATATACATCTATCCATCTCTCATCAAATGCTTTTTTTGCAATTACATAAAACGTATTTGAAAATCTCTTAAATGCGTTTAAAACAAGCTCTTTTGCTTCTTCAAAGCTAATTTCGGTAGTTTTGTTTGTAAGTTTTATTGGAGCGTATCTGTCATAATCAAACAATTTATCATACCCTAAAAGCTTTCTTTTTACATCATAATAATCCGCTACCAAAAATGTGTTTTCATTTACCGTGTTTACCAGTGCATCAACGCTTTTTTTGCTAACTCTGTTTGCTAAATGTCTTGCATCTTCAGGTGTTTCATAGCCTCTTATGTCTACGTTGTCGATTTTATAGTCTTTTTTTACTTGGTTATAGATGTATGCTAGCAAATCTTGATGAGGCTTTAATCCTAAGGTTAGGCTTACTTGAGCTTTTTTTCTTGTGTTTCTATCAGGTGAGTAGAGTTTGCTTAAAACTTCCTCTTCAGTTAAATATTTTCCTTCATAAAAGAATTTGATTCTGTTTATGGTCTCATCAAAAAGTCTTGAAAAAGCGCTAGAGCTTGTTAAAACTTTTTTCATTAGGATTTTTTCTTCTTTTTCGCTTAGTCTAAATGGAGCTTCTTCTTGCAAGTGGATTAGGTAGTATTTGTATACTCCTGAGTTGTCAATAAATCTTTGTTGTTTATCAAGTGGCAAGTGGATAAATTCAAGCTCAAACCATACTAAATGCTCTTCGGCTTTAGTTGCTATTTCTTGAAATTTTGCAAGTAGATTTCCTTTACTTGTATCTGTTGCAAAGATAAGATAAATATACGTTAAACTTCTTCCAATATTCTCCCAGATATCTTCATATTCTCTTAAAACTTCCAAAAACTCATCTGGGCTTAGAGTATATAGTCTATTTTTATATTTCTTTTCAAACTCTTTTGCTCTAAATACCGCTTGTTTTAAGAATTCTTCAGCTTCAGTTACCGAGCTAAAAAGAGGTGTTAAATCCCAAGTCATTTATATCCTTTTTTATATGAATTTTATCAAATTAAAGCTCAATTGCGTTTATTGGAATTTCATAAAATCCCACAATTGCATTTAGCATTGCAAATTTTGAGAATTTTTTTAAATCCCCAAGTTCTATATCAGAAGTTTTTAAAAGCTTTTTATCTATTAGTTCTTCTCTTTTTGTGCCAGGAAGCAAAGGAGTTTTTGGTGTTAGCCATTCGTTTTTATAAAGAAATGCAAGATTTGATATTGTAGTATCGGTAATTAGCCCGTTTTTTACGATTATTATTTCATCATAGCCATCTACTTTTAGGCTATTTAATTGGCTTCTGTCTTCATATTTGTAATCATATTCAATTGAATCGTTTTTTACGACTTTTAGTTTTTTAAACTCACGCTTTTGTAGGTTAAAGTATTCAACTTTTTGTATTTTTTCATCATAAACAACTCTAACTCTTTTGTTTGGAATGACTTTAATAAAATCTTTTAAATCAAGCTCTTTTGCATTAAAAAACTTTTTTCTAGTTTTATTCATTCTTTTGTTGTGATAGCCAAGATTTTCGATTTTATCAGTAATTAGTAGTGTTTCAATAAATCTCATTTTAATCCCATTGTTTAAAATTTATACAATATTTAAGAAAAGTTTTATTTTAAGTTGGTTATAATTATTCCAAAATTAAAAAAGGAGAGCAAATGACGGCAGCAGAATTTTTACAATTATGTAGAGAAAATGAAATCGAATTTGTTGATTTCAGATTTACAGATATTAAAGGTGTATGGCATCACGTAACATATGATATTGATGCACTTGATGAGGATGTACTTGAAAATGGTCTTCCATTTGATGGTAGCTCAATTCCAGCATGGCAACCAATTAACGAATCAGATATGGTATTAAAGCCAGACTTTGAAATCGGCACACACTTTATTGACCCATTTACAGCAGATCCTACTATGGTAGTATTTTGTGATGTATACAATACTGATGGAACTCCATATGAAAAATGTCCAAGAAGTATTGCAAAAAGAACTCTTAAATACATGGAAGAACAAGGTATTGGTGATGTAGCATACTTCGGACCTGAAAATGAGTTTTTCGTATTCGAAAACGTAGTAATTAGAGATGAAATCAACTCTCAATGCTATGAAGTAGACACAGCAGAGGGTGCGTGGAATGATTATGTAGCAGAGTTTGGTGATGAGCTAAATATCGGACACAGACCAAGAACAAAAGGTGGATACTTCCCAGTACCTCCAGTAGATAGCATGATGGACTTAAGAGCGGAAATGGTAAAAGTTCTTAAAGAAGTAGGTCTTAAAACATTCGTAGTTCACCACGAAGTTGCTCAAGGTCAAGGTGAAATCGGTGTTAAATTCGGAACACTTGTAGAAGCAGCAGACAACGTACAAAAACTAAAATACGTAATCAAAATGGTAGCTCACCTAAATGGTAAAACAGCTACATTTATGCCAAAACCACTTTATGGTGATAACGGAAACGGAATGCATACTCACCAATCAATCTGGAAAGATGGCAAAAACATGTTCTATGATCCAAACGGATATGCAAACTTAAGTGATGTAGCGCTTAAATACATCGCAGGTGTATTTGAAAATGCAAATGCGGTAGCAGCATTTACAAACGCATCAACTAACTCATACAAAAGACTTCAACCAGGATTTGAAGCACCAAACATTTTAGCTTACAGCGCTAAAAACAGAAGTGCAAGTTGTAGAATTCCTTGGGGTGCAGGTGAAAAATCTGTAAGAACTGAGTTTAGATTCCCAGATAGTAGTGCTAACCCATACTTAGCATTTAGTGTAATGCTACTTGCAGGTCTATGGGGTATTAAAAATAATGCAGAAATTTACGAAGCGGCTAGAGAGCCATTAAACGAAGACCTATTTGAATTAAGCCTTGATGAAATCAAACAAAGAGGTATCAGAACTCTACCAGCAACTCTAAGAGAAGCGATTTATGCGGTAGAAGATGAACTTGAAAAAGAAGATAGCTTCTTAAAAGCTACACTTAAAGATGGAAGCAGAGTATTTAGTGATAACTTCTTAAAAACATATATTGATTACAAATATGAAACTGAAATTATTCCAGTAGAGGGAAGACCGCATCCATATGAGTTCATCACAACTTACTCTTGCTAATCTTCCCTCTTTTTATTTTTTAAAAAGGCTCAGTTGTGGATATACTAATTTTGGAAGACAATGTCTCCTATTCTAAGTTTCTGATAAAGTATCTAAGCAAAAACATCCTCTTTGCTTCATTTACGACTATCACGACTTTTGATGAACTAAAAAATCATATGGATAAGGATCTTTATATAGTTGATTACAACCTACCAGATGCTAGCGGAGAACAAATCGACTATCTACTAGAGAACAACAAAAACGTAATCGTTATTTCAGCTACCGATGATATAAGCGTAAAACAAAAATACAACGACAAAGTAATCGACTTTTTAATAAAAGATGACTTATCTACAATTGAGTATTTGCTAAGGTTACTTAAAAGATTACAAAAAAACAAAAACATAACCATTTTACTAATCGAAGATTCAACAGCAATGCTTAATTTTGAAAAAAACATCTTAAAAAAACTAAATTTAAATATCATTACAGCTCAGGATGGGGATGAGGGACTAAGGATATATCAAGAAAAACAAGATGAGATTGATTTGTTAATTACAGATATCAATCTACCGGGCAAAGATGGCATTGAAATTACTAAATCAATTAGACACGAAAAATCGATTGAGGAGTTTCCTATATTAGTCATCTCATCGGATAAAACATCGGCAAGAGCACTTAAAAAAGGTGCAAATGACTTTATTAAAAAACCATTTGAAAAAGAAGAGTTTATTGTTAGGGTAAATAACCTTCTTGAAATGTTTGATTCAATCAAAAAATACAAAAAAGAGGTTATGTTAGATCCACTAACTGGGGCGTATAACAGAATGTATTTACAAACAAAACTTGATAATCTCTTTAAAATCTACGAAACAAAAAGCGTGGCTATGCTAGATATAGACCACTTCAAAAAAATAAACGATACCTACGGACACCAAAAAGGTGATGAGGTATTAAAAACGTTTGTAGAGGTTATCAAGAAAACAATAAGAAGAGGGGACTTAATTATTAGATATGGTGGTGAAGAGTTTTTAATCTTTATGCCAAATGTAAACAAAAAAGAAGCATTTATCGCTATTGCAAAAATTAGAGCAGCTTTACATAAAAATTATGATTTTACTTTCTCAGCAGGTATTGCGGATGAGGGTAAAACATTGCCTGAGATGATTAGTATTGCAGATGAAAGACTTTATGAAGCAAAAAGGAGTGGAAGAGATAGAATCGTTATATAGGGATATAAACCTTATCGATTAACTCTTCATACTCCTTTTTTATATTGCTATCAATTGTAATACCGCCACCGCTTTTATAGATTAGTTTGTTGTTATTTTTTTCTATGTATCTGATTATTACAGCACTATCCAAAAAGCCTTTATCTTCATCAATTATCCCAAATACACCCGTATAAAAGCCTCTATTATATTTTTCTACTCTTTTTATTATTTCTACTGAACTTTTTTTGGGTGTTCCTGTAACAGAACCGGCGGGAAGTAGCTTTTTAAATAGTTCTATCCAGTTTTTTTGCCAGTTCTTTGGCATTACACCTTCTATTTCGCTACTAACCTGTAATAGTTTTTTATCTCCGGCTTTTATTTTGTCTATAAATCTGAATTTGTTTACCTTAATCTCTCTTGCAATAATACCTAAATCATTTCTTAATAAATCCACTACCATTGTATGTTCGGCCATCTCTTTTTGGTTGTTTAAGATTAGTTCTTTTGCCTGGGGAATTGAAGCGTCAATTGTTCCTTTCATAGGGTAGGTGTAGATTTTGTTGTTTTTAATTGTCACAAACCTCTCAGGTGAAAAACAGACAAATTTGTCTTTAAAAAGTAGCTTAAACTTTGCGTTTGAGTGGTTAAAAATATCCAAAAAAGAGTAATTTGTTTCAATTTCAGTAGGGAATGTAAGATTTAATAGGTATGTGTTTCCTTTTTTTATCTCCTCAATTACTTCACTAAAAGCTTTTTGGTATCTGTTAAAAGAGATTGGGTGTTTTGAGAATATTAGTTTTTTCTTTTTTGTTGGTGGAGGCAAAATAGAAAAAGATGGAAAAGAAAAATAGATATCTTTTAGTTTATTTACATCTTCAATATAGTAATTTCCATCAAAATCAAATAAAAAAAACTTCATTATCCAATTAAATGCTTAAGGATTCCGGCTCTAACAGCAACGCCGTTTTTTACTTGTTTTAGTACCACACATCTAGGGTCTTCAAGCACCTCATCGGCAATATCAATATTTCTGTGTACCGGTCCTGGGTGCATTATTACGATATCTTTGTCTTTTATTAACTCAGGTGTAATTTTAAAGTTTTGGGCATAGTCGTTAAGTGATGCAAAAGTTGGGTTTTGATGTCTTTCTGTTTGGGTTCTAAGAGATATGATTGCATCGGCTATTTCAATTGCTTCTTTTATATTATGGGTTGTTGGAAGATGAGTTTTTGGCAAAAACTGAGGCGGACCTACCAAAATTACTTTTGCCCCAAATCTTGTAAATAGTTCAATATCAGAGTTTGCAACGCGGCTATTTCTAATATCACCCACAATTGCTATTGTTTTACCCTCAACACTTCCCCATTTTTGCATTAGTGTAAATAAATCAAGCAACCCCTGAGTTGGGTGTTGGTGAGCTCCATCTCCGGCATTTATTATAGAACATTTTACATATTTGCTTAAAATTTTAGGAACTCCGGCTCTGTTGTGTCTAACCACAATCGCATCAGGACCCATAGCATCCAAGTTTGCCGCCGTATCAAAAAGAGTTTCACCTTTAGCCGTAGAGCTCCTTGCCACATCCAAATTTACCACATCAGCAGATAATCTAAGTGCGGCTATTTCAAATGAACTTCTGGTTCTTGTAGAGTTTTCAAAGAAGATATTAATTATAAGCTTACCTTTTAAATCATCACGCTTTTTTTCATCAAGGTACTCTTTTGCGTATGAGAAGATTTGTAATATATCATCTTTAGTTAAATCTTTAGTGTGGGTTAAATGTTTTGACATTTAAGTCCTTTTTTGTATAATTTTACTAAATATAATAAAAAAGGAGAAGAAATGAGCTTTGGTATTATTTTAGCATCAGGATTTATTACAACTTTCGCATTCATCGCATTAGTATATTACTACATGATGAAAGCAGCTTAATTTTTTAGCTTCAAATAAACTCTAAGAGGGGGTTCATACCCCTCAATTGTTTTAGTTTGGTCTTTATTTAGAAAACTATCCAAACTCTCACCATCAATCCATTCAGTTTTGCGTTGTTCGTTTGTGGTTGTGTATCTTTTCCCAAGAAATTCAATATCGCTAAACTTAGCTCTCTCACACCAGTTGTATAAGGCTTTAAGAGTTGGAATAAAATAGACATTTTTCATTTTTGCATATCTCATAGGGCTTAATACCATCTCCCCGCTACCTTCTATCATTAATGTGTCTAAAATTACCTCACCGCCTTTGTTTAATCCAGCCTTTAGCTCTTTTAGCATGTCAATTGGGTCGCGTCTGTGGTACAAAACACCCATACAAAAAATAACATCAAATTTTTTTTCATAATAGGGCACATGCTCAACGCCAAGAAGTTTATATTCAATATCGCTTTTTATAAACTTATTTATAAAATCAAATTGCAAATTAAATAGAGCGCTTGGGTCAAATCCTGTAATGCTTTTTGGGTTCATCTCAAGCATTCTAAACATATAATACCCGTTATTGCACCCTACATCTAAAACATCTTTTCCCTCCAAATCCAAAAACGGCACAAGTGTATTCCATTTAATATAGCTTTTCCATTCGGTATCTATAAAAAGCTCATTTATCTTAAAAGGCCCTTTTCTCCAAGGCTTTAGCATTTTTGCAAGTTTTTTTATTTCTTGCATGTCGCATTGAGAGCTTATTTCTATGATATCGCCGTTTTTATATGAAGCCTCTTTTATTTCAAGTCTATCTAGCTCTTCTTTAATAGGGGCTATATTTTTCCAGCTAAACCACTTTTGGCGCTCTTTTAAAATTTCATTGATATTCATCTCACTCCTTAATTACATTGAAGACAGATTGGCTTTTTGGTGTTTTTAAATTTTATATCTTCTTTACATTTTTTATAATAAACACCATAAAAATCGTAATTTTCTTCACACTCTGGATAGTATTTAAGCGAAATTCCTTCTTTGCTAACACATCCTAGAAAAAAAAGTGGTATTATAACTAATAGGTATTTCACTCTCAAACCTTTTTTAAAATTATATCAAAGGATGATTATGAGAGAAGTTATAGAAATTTTTAAAGAACTTACAAAAATCCCACATTGTAGTTTTAAAACTGAAAAGTTAAAAAAATATATTTTAGATTATGCAAAAAATGTTGGTTATCAAACAAAAGTTGATAATGCAGGAAATATTCTAGCTTATAAAAACTCTCCAATTTTAGCGCTTCAAAGCCATTACGATATGGTGTGTGTAGGAAAAGCGCCTGAAATTGAGATAATTGAAGATGGTGAATGGATGATGGCAAAAGATTCATCTTTAGGTGCGGATAACGGCATGGGTGTTGCTATGATGTTATATTTTATGAAAAAAAACGATAATTTAGAGTTTTTGTTTACAAATGATGAAGAAGTAGGGCTAATTGGTGCTTTTAATTTAGACCTAGAGATAAATGCACCATATCTTTTAAATCTTGACAGTGAAGATGAAAACATCTATATTGGATGTGCGGGAGGGGTTGATGCGATTATAAATTATCCGCTAAAAAAAACAAAAAAGATAGGATTTGTTTATGATGTTGAGATTAAAAACCTCCTAGGAGGGCATAGTGGAGTTGATATTCACAAAAATATCCCAAATGCAATAAAAGAGTTGGCTTTTGATGTGGATGAGGTGTGCGAATTTGTAGGAGGGGAGAGGAGAAACTCTATACCAACCAAAGCTTATGCAAAAGAGTTTGTTGAAAATCCTTATGGCAAAGAGGTAGAAGTTTTTGATAGCGGATATGTTGAATTTTTAAAAAGCATGCCACATGGGGTGTTTGAATACGATATGGAGTTTGATGTTGTAAGCAAGTCTTCAAATTTAGCAATTGTCGAAAATGAAAAAATAATTCTCTCACTTAGGGCAAATTCAAACGAAAAATTAAACGAACTAAAAGAATATATAAAACTAAAAGCAAAAAATGTAAATTTTGAAGGAGAGTATCCGGCATGGAAGCCTGAGGTGACAACTTTAGCTAAGATATTAAAAGAGCTTATGAATACAGAATATAAAGTAATCCACGCCGGGCTTGAGTGTGCGGTGTTAAAAGATAAATTCCCAAATGTATCTATGGCATCAATTGGCCCAATTATTCAAAATCCTCACTCAGTTAACGAAAGAGTAAATCTAAAAAGCGTAGAAAAAATCACAAATGTGGTGGAGATGTTAATAAAAAGGCTAAATAATGGATAAGTTATTTAAGGGAGTAATTAACTTTAAAAAAGAGGATTTTGAAGCTCACAAGGATTTGTTTGAGGGCTTAAAAGAAGGACAAAAGCCTCATACTTTTTATATCGGATGTAGTGATAGTAGGATTGTGCCAAATTTAATTACAAAAACACTTCCGGGTGAGATTTTTGTAGTAAGAAATATTGCAAATATAATTCCGCCTTTTGAGATAAACGATGGTACATTTAAATGTGCGGCAAGTGCGCTTGAGTATGCGGTAAATTATCTTGAGGTTGAGAATATCCTTGTGTGTGGTCATAGTAATTGCGGAGGGTTAAAAGCTCTTTTTTATCCAAAAGAAAAGCTAGATAAACTACCACTGGTAAAAAAATGGCTAGAAATTATAGGTGATGTAAAAGAAGCGGTAATAAACATAGAAGATGAAAAGTTAAGAGAGTGGGAAGTAGAACAGCTAAATGTGGTAAAACAGCTAGATAACTTAATGACTTATTCGTTTGTTAAAGAAAAAGTAAAAAAAGGAAAGCTAAAATTAATTGGTTGGTATTATATAATCGAAACAGGAGAAGTTTACAACTATAACTTCCAAAAAGCGGAGTTTGAGTTAATTACCTAGAGTTTTTTTCAAAATAGTTTTTTATTCCTTTTGCTATACCTTTTGCAATTCTTTTTTGGTAGTATGGATTAAAAATTCTTTTAGCTTCCACAGGATTTGTAAGATATCCCGCTTCTATTAAAATAGCGGGCATTTGAGTACCTACAAGCACCCAAAACGGAGCCGGTCTTACTCCACCATCTCTAACACCAGAATATCTTGCTCTAAGCTCTCTTAACATGCCGTTTTGAATATCAATTGCCAGTTTGTTTGAGTTTATGATTCTGTCTCTGTTTAGAAAATTTAAAATTACTCTTTGGTCTAAATAGTTTAACCCTTTTATTTCTTTGTTTTCTACTCTTGCAACCCTTATTGCTCTTTCGTTTCTAGTAGGTGAGAGGAAGTATGTTTCAATTCCTCTTATGTTTTTTAGATGTTTTGGAGCGATGTTACAATGTATTGATATAAAAAGATCGGCTTTTTTTTGATTTGCAAAGTGAGTTCTTTTTTTAAGAGGTATGAAAATATCCCTATCTCTTGTCATATACACTTTGTAGCCGTCTTTTTGCAAGTAATATTTTAGATATTTTGCTATTTTTAAAACGGCATTTTTTTCATACACTCTTCCAATCCCAACTCCTCCAACGTCTTTTCCTCCATGACCCGGGTCAATTACTATTATTTTTTTTCTTTTTGGTTTTGTTGGCAAAAAGAGTTTAGGTCTGTTTTTTGTGTTTAGGTATGTTTGAAGAAGCTTGTTTTTTACGCTATATTTAAAATAAAACGGCTTTTTTGATGAATATACAACTCTTACTGTGTTTTTGTTAAATTGAGCAATTCTAAGGGTAATATCGCCTATTTTCTTTTTAATAAACTTTGGAGTTATTGCATTTTTTATGTCTATTACTTTTTTGTATGAGTTTTTTGATTTTAGGGTAAATACTTTAATGTCTCCCGGAATTGTGATTTTTAGAGGATTGGTTGAGTGAATTTTTATGTATCTTGAGTATTTGCCCTTTTTTAGAGAGTTTTTAGGTTTTGGTTTTTGAGTGGTTTTTGAAGTTTTTTTGGTGTTTTTTGTGAGTTTATTTAGTTTTTGTTGATATTCTCTTACATCAAAGTTTAAATATTTTCCGCATTTTATAATATCTTTTAGTGCGCTTATTTGTTTTTGTCTATCGTTATCTAGCAAGCTTTCTATATAGATTTGTTGGTTTGTATAGTAGTCTTGATATGCTTTGTTTTTTGAAGAAGTATCGCATTTTGCAAATAAAAATACAAAAAAGAAAAAAACTAAAACTAGCTTTTTCATTCTTGAGTTAACTCTTTAATTAAATCTTTTACATGCATAAGTTTATCGGCTTTGTATGCATAAGCGCCGCTAAAGTATAGACCAAGTTCTTTATCACCCTCATATGCATCAGCTAATCTATCAGCAATACAATATCCAACTTTTTTAGCTTCTTCACCTCTGTGGCATGGGAATACACAATTTGAGATACACTTGATTTTTGGTCCTTCTTTTTTTTCTACTTTTTCAATTAGAGGTGTTCTTATTCCTCTTGCCGGATATCCTACAGGCGATTTCATAAGAATAATGTCTTCTTTTTTTGCATTAAGTAGGGTTTGTTTAAATGTATCGCTAGCATCACACTCATAAGTTAGGGCAAATCTAGTACCTATTTGTACACCTTGAGCGCCAAGTGAGATGAATTTTAGGATATCTTCTCTATCCCAAATACCCCCAGCGGCGATTACCGGGATGTTTTTATCCCATTTATCCACTTCTTCTCTAACTTGAGGGATTAAGTTTTCTAGTTGGTTTTCTTCTTTAAAGCACTCTTCATATTTAAAGCCCTGATGCCCGCCGCTAAGTGGTCCTTCTACGATTACGGCATCAGGAAGTCTTTTGTGTCTTTTTTCCCATCTTCTAGCAATTACTCTAAATGCTCTATCCGTTGAAACGATTGGCACAAGTGCAACATCTGGGAAATCTTTTGTATATTCTGGCATATCAGTTGGAAGCCCAGCACCAGTTATTATAATATCCGCTCCAGCTTCACAAGCATCTCTTACAACTCTTCCATAATCATTAATCGCATATAAAATATTAACCCCAAGAGGAGCATCACCACAAATTTTTCTTGCGTTTTCAAAGATTTTAAATAAAGCCTCTTTATTATAAAACTCTTTTTCAAGAAGAGGTCTTCCTTCAACCAGTTCTTTTGCATATTTTTTGTTTTCATAATACCCAGTACCAACGGCACTGATTACTCCAAGTCCGCCTTCTTTGCTTACATTTCCGGCTAATCTATCCCAACTTATCCCAAGACCCATACCGCCTTGGATGATTGGGTATTTTATTGTATGTTTTCCAATTTTTAGAGGTTGCATCAATTTCCTTTAAATTCTTTTAAATTATTATATTATTTAACTTTTACTTTGGCAAATTTTCTTTTACCAATTTGTAAAACATATTCATTTCCGCTACTAAGTTCAATGTTTTGATCATCAATTTTTTCTTGGTTTATTCTAACAGCTCCGCCTTTAATATGGCGTCTTGCCTCACTTTTGCTAGATGCAAGTTTTGTTGTTACAAGCGCATCTACTATATTCATAGGCTCAATTTCAAAAGTTTTGATATCATCAGGAATTTGTCCTTGTTTGTGAACTTTGTCAAAATGCTCTTTTGCTTTGACTCCAGCTCCGCTTCCGTGGAATCTATCAACTATTTCAATAGCTAGCATCTCTTTGGCGATTTTTGGGTTCATTCCTTCTTTTACTTTTTTCTTAAGTTCATTAATCTCTTCAATTGATTTATCACTAAGAAGTTCATACCAATCCCACATTAATTCATCTGAAATTGAAAGCACTTTTGCAAAAATAGTATTTGGATCTTCAGTAATTCCTATGTAGTTTCCAAGTGATTTACTCATTTTATTTACGCCATCAAGCCCTACTAGAAGTGGCATCATAATTACGCTTTGTTCTTTTCCTACATTATAAACTTTTTGTAAGTGTCTTCCCATTAAAAGATTGAATTTTTGGTCTGTTCCACCAATTTCAATATCGCTTTTTAGTGCTACGCTATCATACCCTTGAAGAAGAGGGTAGATAAATTCGCTAATTGCAATTGGAGTTTGGCTTTTAAATCTTTTTTCAAAATCATCTCTTTCTAGCATTCTAGCCACCGTATAAGTAGTAGTAAGCTCTACAATTCCGGCAGCTCCGAGTTTATTTAGCCATTCACTGTTAAATACCACGTCGGTTAAATCTTTATCTAAAATTTTAAATACCTGTTCTTTGTATGTTTTTGCGTTTTCTTGAACTTCCTCAGGAGTTAACATTTTACGAGTTGCGCTTTTTCCAGTAGGGTCACCTATTTGAGCCGTAAAATCACCGATTAAAAATTGAACCCTAGCTCCATATTTTTGGAAAGTTTTTAGTTTTTGAAGTAAAACAGTGTGTCCTAGGTGTAAATCAGGCGCCGTTGGGTCAAACCCGGCTTTTATAGTAAATCTCTCACCAGTATGAAGGAATTTATTTACTAACTCTTCAATTTTTTCAAGTCCGATAATCTCAGCACTTCCTCTTTGAATTTCCGCCATTGCTTCATTTAATTTTGGGTGTTTATCCATTATACGCATCCTTTATAGGTATAAATTCTATTACTTTGTAATTGCTTGAAATTTTTTGTTTTATTGAATCAAATTTTTTGTCATCAAATTCAATTTCCATTTTACAATTGTTTGACTCTTTTCCTAAAGAGACTGAGTGGATAAAGATGTCAAGTTTTGATAAGAAATTCACAAACTTGGCCAGTTCGCCTTTTCTGTTTGGTAAACTGACTACTAAAAAGTATCTGTTTTGTTTGTTTTTAATCCACTCAACAAATACAGCTTTTTTGATTTTGTTTTCGGCATTATTACAAAATCTGTGATGAATTTCAACTTCTTTTTTATCAAGCATTCCAAGTATTTTATCCCCAAATTTTGGATGACAACAATAATGAAATCTGATATCGTTAATAGGTTTATTTGATAAAACTCTGATATTTCCAAAAATATACTCTTTTAAGTTTATGTTTTTAAAATATAAAATGTTTCTTTTTCTAATAGTCTGATAGATTTTTTTTGTAACTTCTTTTAAAAAGTTTTTATCATCTACGATTTTTGTAATACTTTCGCATAGGTTGTTTGCTTTAATTAATGCTTTTATTTTTATTTCATCCAAATCAAAAATAGTTGATAGTATTGAAATTGCAATTTTTCTATCAATTTCAAGCTCTTTTTTTCTACAAAGTCTTTTTTGCTCATATTTTGCTTTGCTAGTTTTAAGCGCGTTAATCCAGCTACATCTTGGTACGTTTTTATCGCCTGTTTCTATTCTTACGATATCTCCTGTTTTTAATTGATGAAGAAGGGATACTTTTTCTTTGTTTACGTATGCGCCTATTGCTTTGTTTCCAATGTCTGAGTGGATTGCATAAGCAAAATCAAGCGCGGTTGCACCGCGAGGTAAGGTAAATGTATCAAATTTTGGAGAATATACGACTATATCTTCGCTAAAGAGGTCGTTTTTTGCAAGCTCATAAAAATCTTCCACATCCTCTTCATATTTCATATCTTTTAGCCAGCTTAGATTTGGCAAAGCGGTATTTAGTTTGTATTTCCAGTGTGCGGCAATTCCAAATTCAGCGTTTTTATCCATATCAAACGTTCTTATTTGCACTTCAATAATGGAGTTTCCATCATACACGGTTGTATGGATTGTCTGGTATCCGTTTTCTTTTGGAATAGCAATATAATCTTTAAATCTAGAAATTAAAGGCCTAAAGTTTAGATGAACTAATCCTAAAGTCTCATAACACTCAATTGGCTTATTTACAATAATTCTTACAGCCAACAAGTCCAAAACTTCTTGGATTGAGATACCTTTTCTTTGCATTTTAAGATAGGTTGAGTAGTAGTGTTTTATTCTGCTTTTTATCTCAAATTCATCCTCTTTAAAGCCGTTTTTTAAAAGAAGCTTTTCAATTTTTTGAATAAACTCATTTAGTCTTAATTGAAACTCTTCTTTGTGTTTTTTTATAAATTCATCTATTTTTTTGTATTCTTCTGGCAATAAATATTTAAAAGCCAAATCTTCAAGAACGTTTTTAAGTGTTGCAATACCTAGCCTGTGGGCTATAGGAGTGTAAACTACTAGTGTCTCTTCAGCGATTCTTTTTTGTTTGTGAGGAGGCAAGGCATCAAGGGTTAGCATGTTATGAAGTCTATCACATAGTTTTATTACCAAAACCCTTACATCATTTATTGAAGCTAGTAGCATTTTTCTAAATGTCATTGCTGATTTGGCAAGTTTTTCGTTTGATGTGGAAGGTGCTAGAGATGAGCCTCTAATTTCTACAATTTTTGTTAAGCCTTCTACTAAATTGGCTACTTCCTCTCCAAATTCATCTTTTATATACCAGATTGTATAGTCTGTATCTTCTACTATATCGTGAAGTATTGCAGCGGTAATTACATCTTCATTGTCGTTAAAATAGCTTGTAATTACGGCTACAAGTATAGGATGAATTACATAATCTTCCCCGCTTTTTCTTTTTTGCCCCTCATGGGCTTTTATAGCAAAATCAAGGGCTTTTTGAATTTTTGGAGTGGAGATTTTTGATAAAAGAAGCTCTTTGGCTTCTTTAGTTGTGTGGATATTTTGGATTTGTTTTAATAACTCTTCAAAATCTTTTTTCAAGCTTCTTTAACCTTAATTAAACCTTCAGCAATTTCTAAAGTTGCAATTTCAGTTAGTTGCATGTTTTTTTTAGGTAAATCAATTAGAGGCTTAGCTCCGTTTAATAATTCATTTACTCTTTTTGCAACAGCTTGAGCTAAAAGATATCTGTCATAATTAACTCTCTCAAGTGCTTTAGCGTTAACTTGTTCTATTCTCATTACTTCTCCTTTACGATTGAGTATTTAGCGTCTTTGTCTTTTTTAAGGATTTTTAATAAATTTCCTTTTTTAAACATATTGCATACAATAATTGGCAATTTATTTTCTCTTGCAAGTGCAATAGCCGTATCATCCATTACTTTTATATTATCTTTTAGTGCTTCATCGTATGAAATCTCTTCTAATAGTTTTGCATCTTCGTATTTGTTTGGGTCTTTGTCATAAATCCCATCAACTTTTGTAGCTTTTATAATAGCACTTGCACCAATTTCGCTAGCTCTTAAAACTCCAGCCGTGTCAGTTGTAAAAAACGGATTTCCAGTCCCCGCTGCAAAAATTACAACTCTTCCTTTTTCAAGATGTCTAATTGCGCGTCTAACAATAAAGTTTTCGGCAATTTCTTCCATTTTTATAGCGCTTTGTACTCTTACAGGAACTCCGTCATTTTCTAATGCTTCTTGCATAGCTACGGCATTGATTACAGTTGCAAGCATCCCCATATAATCACCGCTAGTTCTTTTGATAATTCCATCTTTAGCGGCACTTACACCTCTTATGAAGTTTCCGCCACCAATTACTACCGCTACTTCATATCCGGCATCAGTTACAGATTTTATCTCATCGGCAAGGTATTTTAAAACTTGAGTGTCAATCCCAAATCCATTCTCACCAGCTAGGGCTTCACCTGAAAATTTTATTAATATCCTATTTTCTTTTCTCTTCATTGGTAGCCTTTTTAAAATGGTATTTTACCAAAATTATTGCCATTATCTAAGAGATATGACTTTAAGAGGGTTGATTGGTTTTTCTTTATAAGTTACCTCAAACTCCAAAGTATCGGCTACTCTTGCTATGATTTGGCCTTGGCGGACATATTTTCCTTTTTTCAATAAAGGAGAGATTTTATCTAGGTTTGCATAAATGCTAAAAATATTGCCTTTGTGTTTTAAAACAATAATTTTTTTGCCGCTATTTTCTCCAATATATACTACTTTTCCAGGCATTATGGCTCTAACTACGGCATTTTTTTGATACGGTTTAATAGTGATTGAGTCGTTATAGATTCTAATTTTATATACAGGGTCTATATAGCTTCCAAATTTTTTAATAACTTTTCCTTTTAAAGGAGGAATAGTTTTTTTGCCTTTGTATGTAGCGGTTGTGACTTTATAGTTTGCCTGGATTTTTTTAACGTTAGTAGCTTCTCTTTTTTTGATGATTTTAAGTTTTGCTAGTTGATTTTGCAAGCTTTTTTGTCTTTTTATTAAGTTGTTTAGTTTTTGTTTGTATGTGATTTTTTGGCGGTTGAGTGCTGCGATTTCGTTTTTTCTTTTTTTAAGAAGAGACAGAAGTTTTTGTTTTTTTTGATATAGCTCTTTTTGTTTTTGTTTTATTGCACTGATTTTATTGTTTACTTCATTTATGTTGCTTGAGATTGATTTGCTCTCTTTTAGTAATTTTGAGATTTTTTGAGCATTAACTTCTAAAGCTTTTTTTGAGATTTCGTTATAGATTAAGTCATTTACGTTATCAATTTCTTGGGTGTCAAGATAGTAGTTTGTCGATACAAATTCAATTATTTCGTTTTTTATTGAGTTTGCTTTTTCTAAGTACCCTTTTTTTAAATCACTAAGTTCACCTAGAGTTTTATTTGCGTTTTTTAGTTCGTTTTGTAGTTTTTGTATTTCCTGATTTAGATTTTTTATTTTATTGTTTAGATACGAAATGCTTTGTTGTTTTTTTCTTATCTCTTTTGCAAGTTTATCTAGCTTGTCGTTCATTTTAGAGATAATAATTTGAGTTTTTTTAATCTCTTTTTTTGTTGTTGTTACACTGGCTGCAAATAAAATTGCAGCTACAAAAACTATCGCCCATCTCATTTTTTAGACACCACCACCAATATTGATGAAATTAAAGAAATGGCAATAGCCACAACAAATAAAATTCCAAACTCTTTAATATAATCAACGTGATAATTGATATTAAGCTCATTTATAATTACATTAAAGATATAGCTATTTGTTACAAAATAGATTAGTCCAAAAGTAATTAATAGTGCAATTAGTGAATTTGTAAAGGCTATTTTAAATAAAGCCGCACCCCTAAACCACACAGGCGCACCAAAAAGCTCCATAATATACATTCTTTCGTTATGTAATAGTTTCCAAACTTCTAGTTGTTTTACTATTAATAAAAATCCTAAAATCCCAATAATTACCATAAATGTTTTTGTTATTAAATTTAAAAGCATTAACAGGTTGTAAATTTTTGTTTGAGATGAAGAGTGGGTTAGCACTCTTTTTACATAAGCTTTGTTTTTTAACCTCTCTTCAAGTTCTTTTAGCTCTTTTGGAGATGGGAGGCGTTTTAGTTTTAGTTTGTAAAAGTAGGGTAATTGTACTTTTGAAAAATCTATGTTTTTAAATTTTCTTTTTAAAGTTTTCACCTGTTTTGTGGTATCAATAGGTATTGTTTTTTCAACAATTGGTATATTTACGCTATCTATTTTTGATGTTGAGACTATTACAATTGAATAGTTATCTACTATGTTTTTTTGATAGAGATTTAATACTTCAGAAAAAACTCTAAATAAAAATATACTAAAAAGTATCGAAATTAAAGCTAAAATAAGCGTTATATGACTTTTAAGAGAGCTCATAAACTTCACCTTTTTCTATATGCAATTGTCTGTATTCTCTTGAGAGGTCCTGTGGCATTGAGTGAGATGCAATAAGTACCGTTATTCCTTCATCATTTGCTCTTTTAAACAAATCCATAACAACCGATGCTGAGTATTCATCAAGCCCTGAGATTGGTTCATCGGCTAATATCATTATGGGTCTGTGGATTATCGCCCTTGCAATTGCTGCTCTTTGTTGTTCCCCACCACTAAGCTCTGCTGGGAATTTGTCGGCTTTGTGTGAGAGCTTTACTTTTTTAAGCTCCATCAAAGCCATCTCTTGAGCCTGATTTTTGTCTATACCTTTTATTAAAAGAGGCAACATTACGTTTTTTAGTATGCTCCATTCTGGAATTAATCTAAAATCCTGAAAAACTATTCCTAAATGTCGTCTAAGTGTGGCAAGTTGAGACTTTGAGATTTTACTCATATCAAATTCGCCAATTCTTATACTTCCTTTTGGTCTTATTTCTCCATATAAAGCTTTTATAATAGATGTCTTACCGCTACCACTAATACCTGTTAAAAATACAAAATCCCCGGTTTTTATTTTAAAAGATGAGGGTTTTATAATTTGGGTGTTGTCGTAAAAAATTGAAAAATTGTTTGCATCAACTATTATTGCCATTAAATAACCTTTTTAATTCCAAATGGGCTTGATAATTTTCCTTAATCGGTGCTGGCATTTTAAAGTATTCAGGTTTGTCTTGATTTAAAATGTAGATATGTTCTGGTCGATTGAAATTTCCAATAGTTGCTCTTATTAACTCTTTGTCATTATCAATTTTAAATACTTTTTCGATATGAATTACGAAATTGTCATATACTTTTGGCTTAAAATCAAGGTTTTGAAGCCTTTTTTCAAAAGAAAAGTCAAAATTTTCTTCTTTTTGAGGAGAATGTGTAAAGTTATACATATAAATATCAAAAATATCTTTGTTTTGTCTTTTCCATCTATCTTCATATTTACTAGATACTACGTATGGTCTATTTTTTTTGATTCTTATATCAATTTCATCATAATCCAAAAATAGATTTAGTGAATAGTTAAAGTATTTTATGCTATCAGTTCTAAGATGCAAAAATCCGTCTTTTTTTAGCGTTCTTATTGATTCGTTTATAAAGTCTTTATTCATTACTCTTCTGTGTGGTTTTTTATCCCAAGGTACTGGGAAGTGTACGTATATTTCACTAAGTTGGTTTGAATTTATCTTGCTTAAAATAATTCTTGCATCGTGATTTAGAATTCTTACATTTTGTAGATTTTCATGTTCTATTCTTTTAAGGACCTGTTCTATTGATGGCTTGTGTATTTCAATTCCTAAGATAATTTTATCTGGGTTTTCTTTTGCTAAATGAATTAAATGCCTACCGCTTCCAAATCCTACTTCTACTATATCAATATCACTTAAATCGCTTGTAATTTCAAGAAGGTTTTTGTTTGGGAGTTTTTCTTTTATTCCTTCTATGTTTTCAAAAATAATATTTGCTTCATTTATCTTTACAAACTCTTTATACGCTTTTTTTAATTCACTAATTAAAGGTCTAGTGATTTTGTCATATTTTACCAGGTATCCATTATCTCTTTTTTGAACTTTTATTAAAAACTTAGCGTTATTAGTCTTTACTCCGATTAAATCCTCAGCTTTAAATAAAAACTCAACATCCCCGCTTTTTTGCGGGAAATTTAGCTCTTTTACCTTATCTATAACAATATGGGGCATCTATCCTCCTATTTCTACTTTAACAGGCTCTTTTGAGATTAGTCCGTATTTATCCACTTCATAAATTTCATAAACATACTCTTTTTTCGGATCAAATGTGTCTGTAAAGCTATTTTTGTCTGTTACGTATTTTGTTGTTTTGTATTTTAAAAATCCTACTTTTTCTTTTTTTACAATTAAATATTTTGCCGCTCTGTTATCAGGGGAAGTGAAAATAAACTCTACCTGATTTCCATAAACATTAGTAGATACAATCGGTTTTGCCGGAGCAGGTAATGTCATACCCATAACAACCGGTGTTTCATCAAGAAGAGATTCAGTGTTGTATTTTGAAATAGCTGTAACTTTATAAAATCTTTTTACACCATCTTCTCCAATATTGTCTGTATATTCAGTAGCAGTTGTTGTAGCTATTGGATTAAAGCTTCCATGAGCGCTACTTGATGCGTAGATTTTATATTTTACGGCTTCTTTTACAGGAGACCAAGTAATTTTTATTTTTTTTGGCAAATCTACACTTGCTTTTAGATTTAGTACAACCGGAGGTTTTGGATAAGTTGAAACAACTATTGTTTTTGAAGGGTATGATTTGATTCCATCATAGCTTATTGCAATAATTCTGTATTTGTAGATTTTCCCGTCTTTTAAGTCTTTATCAATATATTCCACATTAAGTCTAGGTGATAGAGTAGCAATTTCTTCCCATTTGGCTTTTTCGTCATAAAATCTTTGGATTATGTATTTCTTAACCCTCTCATTAGGATGAGGTCTGAAGATTATTTTTACCATTCCTTTTGATAAAGGCTTACTCTCAAGAGGAATTACAGCTTCAAGTGGCGGCATTGTTTTTTGAGATGTTTCTACCGCAAGAGATGGTACTTTGTTTTTGTCAAATGTTGCAATTCTGTATTTGTAGATAGTATTTGGTTTTAGGTCTTTATCTACATAGATTGATTTATATGGGTCTTCAATTGTCACAAGCCCTTCCCATTTTTTGCTTTTTGGGTTGTATTTTTGGATGTAGTATCCACTCATACCTTTTACCGGGTCCCAAAACAGAGCCATAGCATTTCTGTCAGGATATGCTTTGAAGTTTTTAACTTTTGGCAAGTTTGGATTTGATTTGGCTGTTGGTTGGTTATTGATTGCACAACCCGTCATAAGGATCAAAGCGGCTAGAAAGATTAGATATTTTTTCATTTTCAATTCCTTTTGGCATTAGTTTTTTAAAATCGTCAAACACTGGTGCTATTATACTAATTTTTTTGGAGTTTGGATGAGTAAAATATAGCTCTCTTGCATGAAGCATAACACGCGGTATTTTTTGATCTTTTTTTCCATAAGTTGTATCGCCTAGGATGTATCTTCCAAGTTTTGTTAAATGTACTCTTATTTGATGTGTTCTTCCAGTAAAAAGCTTAGCGGCCGCTAAATTTTCTAAAATCGGCACAAAGAGTGTTTTTGCGTCTTTTCCACCTTCTACTATACCCATTTTTAGTCTGTTTTTTGGGTTTCTTGCAATAGGAGCGTTTATGCATTTTGGTTCTTTTAAAGGTTCATTTAAAAGCATAAGATAATATCTTCCCATTGATTTGTCTTTTAGTTGTTTGCTTAAAAATTCATGAGTTTTATTGTTTTTTGCTATTACAAGCGCACCGCTTGTGTCTTTGTCAATTCTGTGAACTATTCCAAATCTCTCATCTCCTGCTATTGTTGAGAGAGAATAGCCTTTTTGTTTTAGCCAATCTACTAATGTTGCTTCTTTATAGCTAGGTGCTGGGTGTACTACAACTCCTGGGGGTTTGTTGATTACAAGTAAATCATCATCTTCATAAAGTATTGGAATTTCAAAATCCGCTTCTTTTGGTGTAATTTCATCTGTTTTTGGTAAAGTGACTTCAACTATATCATTTAGTTTTAGTTTTACACCGCCTTTTTTGATTGGTTTTGAATTTATACTAACAAGGCCTTTTTTTATTAGCTGTTCTATTTGGTTTCTATTTTCATTTAGCTTATTTGCCAAAAACTTATCAACCCTTATTGTTTCATCTGCTATAAACTTTTGCTTATCCACTACGCTCCTTTTTTATTTTTAAATTATATCATTTTTCATTAGTCACATTTAATATCTTGCCACTTGCACCGTTTCTTTTCCCCGTCTCTTCTTCTTTTCCCCGTCTTTTCCTCATCTTTTTCCTCTCTCAACCTTGTTTAACGATTTCACAATTTCACCCATTTCACAATTTCACAATTTCACAATTTCACTATTTCACCACTTCACCACTTCTTTTCCCCATCTTTCCTTTTTTCTTCCCTCTCTTTCCCCACTCTCACATTTTCCTTTCTTGACAAAAGAATCTAAATTCATTAAAATCGCATTAAAACTTCACATACCCCAAATTTCTACGAAGGACTATTTGTATGGAAAATCAAGAAAAAAATAGTGTTGTGACTCAAGATGAGTCAAAAAAACAAAGAACTCATATACCAGTAGAAGGCTATACTATTGAAGAACTACGCCAAATGCCAACAGATGAGCTAATTGAAATAGCAAAAAAACTGGGCGTAGAAAACCCTCAGGAGTATAAACGCCAGGATTTAATGTTTGAGATTTTAAAAGCTCAGGTACAACAAGGCGGGTATTTATTATTTACAGGTATTTTAGAGATTATGCCAGATGGTTACGGATTTTTAAGAAGTATTGGCGGAAACTTTGAAAACTCTGTAAATGATGTATACGTATCTCAAACACAAATAAGAAGATTTGCTCTTCGTACTGGTGATATAGTAACAGGACAGGTTAGACCTCCAAAAGACCAGGAGAAATATTATGCATTGTTAAAAATAGAAGCGGTAAATTATCTTCCACCTGAAGAAGCAAAAAACAGACCGCTTTTTGATAACTTAACACCTTTATATCCTCAAGAAAAACTAAAACTAGAATATGAACCAAGCAAACTTACAGGAAGAGTGCTTGATCTTTTTGCACCGATTGGAAAAGGACAAAGGGGCTTAATAGTAGCACCTCCAAGAAGCGGTAAGACTGTATTTTTAAAAGAGATAGCTCACGGAATTACTCAAAATCACCCTGAAGTTGAGCTTATGGTGCTTTTGGTAGATGAAAGACCTGAAGAAGTTACAGATATGCAAAGAAGTGTAAAAGGTGAAGTTTACTCATCTACATTTGATAAACCTGCCCAAAACCACGTGCGTGTAGCTGAGCTTGTAATAGAAAAAGCCAAAAGAATGGTTGAGATGGGCAAAGATGTAGTGATCTTGCTAGATTCTATTACAAGACTTGCAAGGGCTTACAATACCGTAACTCCGGCAAGCGGTAAGGTATTAAGCGGTGGGGTTGATGCCAATGCCCTTCATAAGCCAAAAAGATTCTTTGGTGCGGCAAGAAATATAGAAGAGGGCGGAAGTCTAACTATTATTGCTACTGCTTTAATTGAGACCGGGTCTAAAATGGATGAGGTTATTTTTGAAGAGTTCAAAGGTACTGGTAACATGGAAGCGGTACTTAGTAGAAGAATTGCTGATAGAAGAATTTATCCGGCTATTGATTTACTTAAATCTGGAACAAGAAAAGAAGAACTTTTACTTAATCCTGAAGAACTTGCAAAAGTATGGGCTATTAGAAATATCATTAGTGAAATGGATGAAATTGAAGCTCTTAAACTTCTATATTCAAAAATGCTAAAAACTAAAAACAATCAGGAATTTTTAAGTATTATTAACGAGTAAGCCTTGAAGTGTGGGGTATTTGATAGTGGAATAGGTGGACTTAGCGTAGCCAAAGAGATTTTGGCCGCTAAGCTTTTTGATGAGATTGTCTATTTTGGTGATACTGCAAGAGTCCCTTATGGAAACAAAAACGAATCTACAATCATCCGCTACTCTCTCGAAGCTCTTGAATTTTTAAAAAACTTTGATATTGATTTTTTGGTAGTGGCGTGTAATTCTGCTAGCTCTGTGGCTATTGAAGAGCTAAGGCGTGAAGCTTCTTTTCCAGTAGTTGGGGTGATAGAAGCTGGGGTTGAAGCAATTGAGGGAGAAGATAAAAACTCAAACATTTTATTAATTGGTACAAAGCGGACAATCAATTCTGGCAAATATCAAAAAATGCTAAGCAAAAAAGGCTTTAAAAACATAACATCCATTGCAACTCCTCTTTTTGTACCTTTAGTAGAAGAGGGGATAGTTGAGGGAGAGATAGTAAAAAATGTATTTGATTTGTATTTTAGTAAGCTTAATAGAGGTAGTATTGATATAGTTATTTTGGGCTGTACTCATTATCCTTTTTTATCAAAATCACTAAAAGAGTATTTTCCTAACGCAAAACTTATCCATTCAGGTGATGCAATTGTAAAGATGCTAAAAAACGACTTTCATTTAACTCCAAAAAAATCTACTTCAATTAAATTATATGCAAGTGACAATCCAGAGGAGCTAAGAGCTAGAGCAAAAGAGTGGCTTAAGCTTTAGTTTTTTCTATTTTAAAATACTGAGGCTTAATAATAACTTCTTGCATTACCAAGTTTTTAGGAGAAGTGATAATTTCTCTTACTATTTTTGCAATATCTTGAGGTTTTAGATGAGAGAGTTCATCATTTGATGGCTTGAAAAACGTATTGTCGTGAAAATTTGTAAGAGTCAAATCAGGAATGATATTGCAAACTTTTACACCGGATTTTCTTACCTCTTCAAAAAGTGAATTTCCAAAGTGTCTTATTGCCGCTTTTGTAGCCCCGTATACTACTCCAAGTCTTGCCGGGTGAATTGCTGAGGTTGAAGAGATGTTTATAATAAAGCCTTTTTGTTTTTTTATATCTTTTAGATGATTTTTTGTAAGAATCATTGGTGAGAGGAAATTCACATTTATCATCTCTTCTATTTTATCTATACTTATATCCTCAAATTGCCCAAAATACCCAACTCCTGCGTTATGAATTATTCCATAAACGTCTTTGAATTTTAGCTGTTTTATAGCATTAATATCTCTTAGGTCAATTTTGTAATTACATCTTCTACAAATATCTATAATTTCATACTCTTTTAACTCTTCTTTTATTGCTTTTCCTATTCCGCTGCTAACCCCTGTTAAGATAATTTTCATAAAAGTCCTTTAATGTAGCTAATTATTTCATTTTCATCTTTGTATCTTGCTTCGTTGTTTTTAATTTCATACGGATACCAAGTCACTTCGCTTAAATGAACTTTTCTTAGTTTTTTTAAAAAGTCTTTATTCATTCTAAATGCCCCTAACTCTACATTGATTTTATCTAAATCAGTTTCGTTTTTGAGATAATTTATGAAATTTTTATACACTTCTTTGAAATTGTCTACTTTTATTATTGGGTCTATTGCAATTTCTACATTGTAGCCTTTTTGTATAGCAAGGTTTAGGGCTTTTACGCGTTTTTCAAGAGGCGGGGCTTTTTTTTCAAATCTGTTTACTTCTTTTGGAGAGAGTGAAAAGCCTAAAATAAAGTTTTTTGGTGGATTATCTGGAAGTCTTTCAACGTTTGCCGATTTTGTGCGGCTTTCTATTAAAAGGTCTTTTCTTTTTCTTGCTAATTCTATCCATTTTTTGTGAAAGGGATATATTCCCTCAAATGCCAATAAATCACTCTCATAGCTTATAGGGATATAGGCGTTTTTTAGTTTGCTTGCTTCATTTATAAAATCATCTTCGTTTACAAAAATCACAGGATATCCGCAAGGATACATTCCTCCTATATAGCAATATTCGCAGTTATAAACACATCCTAAAATTTGAGTTGAATAATAAAAATTTTCATATCCTCTACTATTGCAAAATTTGCTTCCTTTATACAAGGAAACATTTTCTTTTACCGCAAGAATTAGCCTATTTTGGGACTTTTGGTAGTTAAAATTTTGATGTGAGCGGTTAAATATGTCTTTGTAGTGTTTTATTGGTATAATTTTTGGTTTGAATTTGTCGATAATGTATTGGGTTAGTCTATAATTAAATGCGTTTGTTTCAATATAACAGACCATTTTAGCCTTTTTTGTGAAAGTTTATCATACTAATGTCAAATTAAGGTAGTAAAATTTATGTATAATATAAAAAACAAAAAGGAAGTAAATGAGATTAATAGTGATATTATTAATAGTTTTTAGTTATGTATTTAGTTTTACTACTTCTATAATCAATAATATGACAAATGTAATTAAAAACTTTATACCTTACTCTGCTGTTAAACAAACACAATATCATGAAGGTCCAGTAGATTTTTATAAGATTAATCCTGATAAGTTTACAAATATATATGGAAATTTACAAATTACAGGAAATACAGTAATGTGTGTTACAAATAAAAAACTTAATAAAGATGAAATGAAATTAAATGGTGTAACTAAAAATGATTATTTGAATAATTATAAAAGATTTAACTGTACAAATGATATATATAAAAATGACAACAAATATTTAACTAAATTTATTGATATTGATGATGCAAATTTTACATTTAACTCATCAAGTGCAATTATAAAATTACCTGGAACATATAAAGAAATAGCATGGGTTGGGTTATTTTGGCAAGGATATCTAAATAATTATTCAGTTATTTATAAAAAGCAAACATCTAATGATTTGCCTAATGGAAATATAGAAGAAACAAATGCCAGTAAAGTGTTGTTAAAAATCAATGATAATGATTATCATGAAGTAATTGCAGATAGAGTAGATTATATAAAAAAAACAAGCAGATATCTTAGTGGAGAAGGTGCAATATACTCTGCATGGGCTGATATTACCGATATTGTAAAACAATATAACTATTCTCCAAATCAAGAAATAAATATTACAGTTGCCAATATTTCAACTTCTAAAGGTTCTGAAAGAGACCATGGTGATTATGGTGGATGGAGTGTTGTTGTAATTTATAAAGAAGACCAAAAAAATGATAATTCTAAACTTAGAAACAATTCAGTTTATTATGGGTTTGATTTTGTGTCTCATAGTAATCCAATTGATATTGAGATTAAAAATCTTGTTTTGCCAAATAAAATCGGGCAAGAAATAAAAACATATATGGCATTGTTTTCTGCAGAAGGGGAATATAAATATAAACCAGATTACGCATTAATGAATGGAAAAGAACTTACAGAAAATCTAATTTATAATGGAAAAAATGTGTTTGAAAAAGATAATGTGTTTGATGCTAGGCTAAGTAGTGATATTAAAAGATATCCTGAACTTTATAACAATGATGGTTTGGATATTGATATATTTAATAATGTAAGTCAAATTATGACTGATATGAGAGACAATAACCCTAATCAAAAATCATATAATGTAACAATATCATTAAGAAGTGATAATGAAAGATTTTCACCAAGTTGTGTTGTTTTTTCTACAGAATTGTATGAGCCTAGGGTTTGTTATTATATAGATTCAATTGAAGATGAGTTTGGAAATATAGTGTTTGAAAACGGAAATTTTATAAAAGATATTGATCCGAATAAAGAATATAAAATAAATTTATGGATTTCCAATATGAAAAAATCTCAAAATGATGTAGATCTTGATACTGCTAAAAAAGTAAAAGTATTTCTTAATATGAGTGATTTTGATTATACTCTAGAATCTACTGAAATGAAAAATATTGGTGTGAATCAATTTCAACATCAGACAGATGCAAAAGGAGATGATTTATTTAGTTATATATTTTTAAAATCACAAGGGCAATATCATGTAGGTGAGGGAGCAAACGCAAGTGAAGGTGGTACAATAGAAGTTGCAAGTAGCTTTAATGATAATGCTCATAAAGCATTTATAAGTTTTCATGGAAAATTTGAAACAAATGCAAATCAACAAAATATAAATTTAGATGACTATTTTGAATTTAAAGCATCATTTGCTACAGATTTTATGACTATTGATGAAAAAAATGCTATAGAAATTTCAAAATGTATACCTTTTGATGCAAGTGCTAATATTTATATTCCTGAATCAGGAACGTTTAATGTGGTAGAGTCTACATTTAATTCTAATATAGACCCAGTTGATGTTTCAAACCATATTAATGATTTATATACCAAAATAGTAGGTGAACCTTTTAGCGTTAAAATAGTTAAATTAAACAATAACAAAGAAACTTTAGAAGACTACAATGGACTTGTTAGACTTGATATAATCAATGACCCTGAAGATGAGGATGAATGTAAAAACAATCCGCCATTATGGAGCGGATATTATGTATTTCATAATGCAAGCAGTATTGAAGCAGATGATATAAATGTTACAAAAGCGATTAAAAAAGCAAGATTTAGAGTAGTTTATTTGACAGATAGATATGGTAATTTAGTATCAGCACAACAAGGTAATGCGTGTTTAAATAAAACTTACAATTGTGTTTGGGGCTTATTAACACAAATTGCAACAAGCAGATATGGAAACGAATGTCCAACAGGAACAAATTATGTAAATAGCTCAAGTCGAAATTATTCAAATAACAGAGATTATTGTAACGTTCCATGTGCAGCAGAATGTAATTATTACAGAAATAGAAGTCAAGATAACAATGTTCCATCTGAAGAATGTTTAGAGTGTATTTTTAGAGAATATTCAAATAGTGTATGTAGTAGAGATGATTTTGCTATAAGACCAGATAGATTTGAAGTTAATGGGCCAAACCTAGCATTACTTAAAGCTGGTCAAAGTTATAATTTTATTATAAAAGCAGTAGGTAAAACTGGAAGTGTGGCTCAAGGCTATGATGCAAATTTAAGTATAAAAAAACTTCCATTAAATTCCCTTCCAACTACTGAGAGTGTACTTGAATATAAAGAAAACAAATCTGGTTGTATAACGGGTGATTTTAATCCATCTTCTCAATTAACTATACATGATGGTGTGGTTACTTATAATGCTTATTATACAGAAGCAGGAGAAGTTAATGTAACAATAAAAGAAGTACCTGGAAATGAATTTGCATTAGTAGATATTGATGATGCTCAAAATCCAAAAGGTTTAACAATTCAAAGTGTAACTAAAACGTACAAATTTATTCCTGCTAGATTTGAAGTGAATCCTGCTTCTATAAATTATTCAAATGGAGGAAATGGATTTACATATATATCAAATGATTTAAAAATGGCAAGTAAGTTAGACTTTATGATTAAAGCTTTAAATGATTTAAATAACTCTACAAAAAATTACAATCCAAATTGTTATGCAAAAGATGTAAATATTACATTGTCTAATCTTCCACTATCTTCTGCTGTAACAAACAAAATAATTTATAACCAAGAATTAAATCCTTCTGCTGATGTAGTAATACCAAATAATCAAAGTATTACTTTTGTTGTTTCAAAATCAAAATTTGATACTCAAGGAAGCGCAAATCCGATTTTATATATCAACTTTGAAAAAAAATATAATTCACCACAAGAACCGTTTGATTTTACAATTACAGATATTAATGCTACCAATGTGGATAATGTGACCGGAGTAAGTGGTCCTATTTCAAAATCAGCGCATTTTATTTATGGAAGAATAAATATACCTGATGTTGTAGGATATTCCTCAATTTTACATAATACAGTGAAATACGAATATTATAAAAACGGAAAATGGGAAGTAAATCAAAATCATAGTTCATCAAATGTAGGTGATATTAATTCTTCATTGTCAATAACACCTGATATGACAATTCAACCAGGTGCAATATCTCAAGGATATCAAGATATAGTATATCGTCCAACAAGGACAACACCATATAGTAGAAAAGTAGATTATTCAGTAAATAGCTGGCTGTGGTACCATCCAAATGCTACTATTTACAAAGATCCAATAGATCCTGCTACAGGTGCAAGAAATTTTGATTGTCAAAAGCATCCATGTAATAAAGTATCATTTTTAGCAATATCAGGTGGATGGGCTGGTGTAGGGGAAAATAACTCTACTTATGCACCGGACAATAATAAAACTATAAAAATAAAATCAAAAGCTGATGTAAATGCTTCTAAATCTCAAGTTAAACATCTAAACTGGTAAGGGAATTTAAAAATTCCCTAAGTTCTCTTTTTTCAAACTCTTTAATTTCAGGAAAAGGTAGTTGTTTTATTTTATAAAAGGTAAGGATTTTTTTTAAATTTTCATATTGTGTTTTTGTTAAGTGATTTTTTGTGCTAAATTCTTTAAGATATAAATTTATATCTTCAAAAAAGTCATCTTTTGTATCAAGTAGATTATCAATAATTTCTAAATGATTTTGAATAAGAGTTGGGATTTGCTCTTTTTTGGGAGAGTGTTTTGGAGTGTCACTTACAATTTTATATAAAATAATCTCTTCAACGCTTAAAAACTTATAACTCGCTTCAAAAAAGCCACTACTTTCCATATCAACAAGTGGAAAATATTTGCCAATTTTTGAAACGCAGTGTATATCGCTTGATTTTTCAAAATAATCCGGATAGTATTCATATCCGCTATCGGTATCTATGATTTTATGAATAAAAAAACCTTCATTTATATCGTATTGATTACTTCCGGCTATTCCAATGTTTAAAGTTTTGTATGGGTATTTTTGTAATAAAAGAGCTGTATTTATTGCACTTTTTAATTTTCCCTGTCCTGTTATTATTAAATTTATGTATTTATTTTGGTATATTCCGTTTTGATTTTTGAGATTGTATTTTTTTATTATAGGCTTAGCTTCTATTGATAAGGCTGTAATTATATTTAGCATACAATCCCTTTTTAAAGGAATTATATGAAACTTTTTGAAGAGTTTAAAGCTTTGATACTAAAAGAAGAGTTTTATGAAGCACATGAGGTATTAGAAGAGTATTGGCATACTATTAGAAAAACCAATCACCCATACAAAAACGCATACAGAGGATTTATAAACGCTGCTGTTGCTATGGAGCTTAAAAAACGCGGTAGAAATAATTATAAAAAAGTCTGGGCAACGTATGAAAAATATAAAAGTTTATACCAAAAAGAGCCAGTGTTTATAGAAGTTATGGAGTTTTTGGATTCAAAAAGGCCTTTTTAGGCTTTTAATTTTGGAATAATCTGGAATAATCTGGAAACGTTTGGTGTCTGAGATAGATATCTGGAGTTTAAATGGTGCCCAGGGACGGAATCGAACCGCCGACACAGGGATTTTCAGTCCCTTGCTCTACCGACTGAGCTACCTGGGCGCGAATGAAATTATATATAAGTTTTCTTAAGGTTTCCTTAAAATTAGGAAGTTTTTGAGAGATTGTTTACAAATTTTTTAAATTTCTCTCCTCTATGCTTATATCCTTTAAACTGATCAAAGCTTGCACATGCCGGTGAGAGTAGGGCTACTTCATTTGATTTGAGTTTTTTATCTATTTCGTTTACCGCTTTTTGCAAAGTTTTTGGCACTTGGTATGAGATGTTTTTTTCTTTTGCCAGTGCTTCAAAAAGTGAAGTGTTTTCACCTATTATAAATAGCTCTATATTTAGATTTTTCATATAATCAAATAACTCATTAAAGTTTTGTCCCTTGTCAACCCCGCCTAAGATTAAATAGATTTTTTGGTCTTTATAACGTTTTAGGGCGTTTAGTGTTGCATCTACGTTTGTGGCTTTACTGTCATCCACCCAAAGCCTGTTTTTATAGTCTGTAAACTCTTCAAGTTTATGAGGGTCAATTTTAAAATCTTTAAGGCTTGCTTCTTTAAAAAATAAAATATAATAAACAACTTTTGCCAAAACTTCATCAAGTAAAAATGGAGTTTTAAACTTAAACTCTTTAAAGCCAAATTTTTCGATTAAATCATTTTCATTTTCATATAGGATTTTGTATGCTTTTGTTTCTTTGTCAAACTTTTTTGGCATTATTACAATATCTCTTTGAGTCATACGTTGTAAAGGGGATAGTTTCGCATTTACATACTCTTCAAAGCTTCCATGCCATGAGATGTGGTCTTCTTTTAACGGCAATACTACAAATATATTTGGTTTTGCGTATTTTGTGTAATGAAGCTGAAAACTACTAACTTCAAGTACCCAGAATTGTTTGTTTGGATCAAGTTTTGCAAGAGGTATTCCAATATTTCCTCCAATATCGCTATTTGGCAATATGTGGTGTATCATTTCGGTAGTGGTTGTTTTTCCGTTTGTACCGGTAATCCATATACTAAAAGGCATAGGATTAATATAATCAAACTCACTTATTAAGTTTTTTGCTTGTTTAATTAAAGGATGTGATGGCGGAATACCAGGAGAGGTAATCTCAAGGCTTGATTTTTCGCTATCAAAAAGATTGCTAGGTAGTAGTTTATTGCCGTATTTGTCAAATCCAACTTCTTTGAAGTTGTCATCAAATATATGCCATCCGCCGCTTTTTGCTATCTCTTTTGTTGTAATTCCATATCCAAAAAGTGATCTCATTGTGAAATCTTTTGTAAAAATTCACCAATATCGCTTGTAAGCTTTATATTAAAAAATCCAAAAGGTTTTTTCTTTTGAAGATTTATTTCAACAAATTCAGTCTTTTGGCCAACTCTTTTTTTGATTTCTTCTTTAAACTCAATTAGTGTAGAGATTTTATCTACCAAAATTCCTTTAACAATACTTGCAACATAAATTTTACCATCTGCGTATTTTTTTAGTTTATCAACTGAGATGTTTCTGTCTTTTGAAACAGTTTGTAAGAAATTATCATAAGTTGGAAGTAAAAGATGTTGTTTTAAATACTCTTTGTCTTTATCGCTAAATTTTCTAAATAGTGATACAGGCTGTTTGTATTTACCAATTGCAAGTGAATCTTCTTCAACTCCTACTTTATCAGCCAGTTTTTTAATAACAAAATGAGGCATGATTACTCCGATACTTCCAACTACCGCGTTTTTATTGGCAACAATAGGCTTAATTGCACTTATTATATAATATCCACCGCTTGCTGCCATGCTTTCTACATATACGTTAACTTTTTTCTTTTTATTAATCCATTTCAAAAACGCATTAAATTCATCACTAGCACTTGGACTCCCTCCAGGGGTGTTGAAGATTAGTAAATACTCTTTACAATTTTTATCTTTTAGAAGTTTTTGCATTTTGGATGTAAGGGTGTGAATGTAATCAACAGTAATTGTTTTGTTTATGTTTATTACAGCTACGTATGGTTTATTTACTGGTTTTGTAAAAAAGTTTTTTTTAAAAATTGAAAGTAAAAAAATAGCTTCAGCAAGGATTAATAACACCACTCCAATTAAAACTACCTTCTCTTTTAAAGCTTTGATTTTATAAATTTTTAATTCTGCTTTTAGTTTTTCGTTTTCTAACATATCTGTCCTTATCTAATTTTTATGCTAAGTATTGCGATAATGTTTGTAATTAAAGCTATAATCCAAAATCTAATTGTAATTTTATTCTCTTTCCAGCCTAGCTCTTCAAAGTGATGATGAATTGGGGCCATTTTGAAAATTCTTTTGCCTCTAGTTTTGTAGCTTCCCACCTGAATAATAACTGAAACAGTCTCCATAATAAATACAAATCCAATTAGTGCCAGTAAAATTTCGCTTTTTGTAAAGATTGCAAAAAGCCCAATTAATGCCCCAAGAGTTAAACTTCCACTATCTCCCATAAAAACTTCAGCTGGATTGGCGTTGTACCATAAAAATCCTAAAAGCGCACCCATTAAAGCCAGTGTAATTATTACAACTTCACCAACTCCAAGTTCAAAAGGTAAATAAAGATATTTACTAAAAATAGCATTACCCATAAAATATAAAAAGATTGATAATGTTAAAAGTGAAAAGACACTAGGAATTGTAGCAAGTCCATCAAGCCCATCTGTAAGGTTTACGGCATTACTCATCCCAACTATTACAAACGCCCAAAAAACTATAGAAAAAATCCCAAGGTCCATTACTGGGTGTTTATAAAACGGAATATAAAGTTCTGTATCAAATCCATAAAGGTATAACGCAGTGGAAATAAGAAATGCAAAAGCCCACTGAAGTATAAATTTGCCTTTAGCGCTAAGACCGGCTTGGTTGTTGTTGCCTTTTATTTTGCCAAGGTCGTCAATCATTCCAATTAGCATAAAGCCTAGCATTGTTATTAGACTCAGGATTGTAAAGAAATTGAGTTTTACGGTTAATATAATTGCAATAATTGCACTTGTAATAAATACAACACCGCCCATCGTGGGAGTTTTTGATTTTTCTTTGTGGTTTTGGGGAGCTAGGTCGTAAATTGGCTGAGTTGCTTTGTCTTTTGCCCATTTAATGAATTTTGGCATTAAGTAAAGAGTAATAAAAAATGAAATAAAAAATGCAATAATCGCTCTTACAGAAATATAATGAAATAGGTTTATTCCATAATGTGCATATAAATAATATAACATCAATAACCTTTTTTAGGTAAAATTTTATCAAAACAAAAAGGAGATGAATATGACATTTAGCGGAAAAAACGCATTAATAACTGGAGCTAGCAGAGGAATTGGGGCTGAGATTGCAAGAGTTTTAGCAAAAAACGGTGTAAAAGTATGGATTAACTATAGAAGCAACGCAGAACTAGCTGATAAATTAAAAGAAGAAATTGAAGCAAACGGCGGAAGTGCAGCGGTAATTGGATTTGATGTAAGCGATGAAAAAGCTTTTGTAGAAGCTATTAAAACTATTATTGATAGCGATGGGGAACTCAGCTACCTTGTAAATAACGCAGGTATTACTAACGACAAACTTGCTATGAGAATGAGTGTTGAGGATTTCAAAAAAGTAATTGATGCAAACTTAACTTCTACTTTTATAGGTTGTAGAGAGGCATTAAAAGTTATGAGCAAAAAAAGATTTGGAAGCGTTGTAAACGTTGCAAGTGTCGTAGCTGAGAGTGGAAATGTTGGTCAGGCAAACTATGTAGCAAGCAAAGGCGGGGTAATTGCCATGACTAAAACTTTTGCATTAGAAGGTGCGGCTAGAAACATTAGATTTAATACTGTTACTCCAGGATTCATTGATACAGATATGACAAAAGATTTACCAGAAAAAGTAAAAGAAGAGATTTTAAACAAAATTCCTCTAAGAAGACTTGCAAATCCAGTTGAGGTTGCAAATGCTGTTGCATTTCTTTTAAGCGATGAGGCTAGTTATATTACTGGAGAGACGCTCAAAGTAAACGGCGGAATGTATATGTAATTTGTATGAGCCAAAAATTTTTGCTAAAATGCTGAAAAATTAAAAAAAGGAGAAAATATGGCAAATATTTTTGATGAAGTAAAAGAAGTTATCGTAGAACAACTAAACGTAAGTCCTGAAGAAGTAAAACCAGAATCTAAATTTGTAGAAGATCTTGGTGCTGATAGTCTTGACGTAGTTGAATTAATTATGGCATTAGAAGAAAAATTTGAAATTCAAATTCCTGATAGTGAAGCTGAAAAAATTCAAACTGTTAAAGATATCGTTGATTATATCGAACAACACAAAAACTAATTTTTCCCTGCCTTTTGGCAGTGAAGTGTAATATGAAGTGGGTATAGTAGTATCTACTTCATATCACACGAAAGGGAATAAATGAGTAGGATTGTTGTAACTGGTATTGGAATGATTAATGCCGTTGGACTAAATAAAGAAGAAGCTTTTGATAATATAATTTCTGGAAAAACAGGGATTGATAGAATTACTCACTTTGATCCAGAAGGATTTGCTTCTCAAATTGCCGGAGAAGTAAAAGGATTTGATCCAAAAACAATTATGGATCCAAAAGAAGTAAAAAAAGCAGATAGATTTATCCAATTAGCTATGGCTGCGGCAAAAGAAGCTATGGCTGATAGCGGGCTTACTGAATATAACAATGAGAGATTTGGTATTTCAGCAGCTAGTGGTATTGGTGGACTTCCAGTTATTGAAAAAGCAAGCGTTATTGTAGAAACAAGAGGACCTAGAAGAATTTCTCCATTTTTTATTCCAAGTGCTTTAGTAAATATGATTGGTGGATTTGTATCAATTGAATATGGTCTAAAAGGACCAAACTTAGCAAGTGTAACAGCATGTGCTGCCGGTACTCATGCAATAACAGAAGCTTTTAAAACTATTAAAGCCGGAATGGCTGACAAAATGATGGTAGTTGCAGGTGAAGCATGTATTTGTCCTGTAGGTGTTGGTGGGTTTGCCGCTATGAAAGCATTATCTACAAGAAACGATGAACCTCAAAAAGCTAGCCGCCCATTTGATGCAAATAGAGATGGATTTGTAATGGGTGAAGGTGGGGCGTGTTTAATTCTTGAAAAATATGAAGATGCAGTTGCAAGAGGGGCTAAAATTTACGGAGAAATTATTGGTATTGGTGAAAGTGGTGATGCAAATCACATCACTACACCAGCTCCTCAGGGTGAGGGCGCATATAGAGCTATGAAGATGGCTTATGAAATGGCTGGTCGCCCAAAAATTGATTATATAAATGCACACGGTACATCAACTAAATACAATGACCTATATGAAACTATGGCTATTAAAACACTATTTGGTTCAAAAGAAAACTGCCCTCCAGTAAGCTCAACAAAAGGTGCAACTGGGCATTGTCTAGGTGCTGCTGGAACTATTGAAGCGGTAATTACATTAATGGCTATGAATAAAAATATCTTACCACCGACAATTAATTACGAAGAACCAGATCCAGAATGTGATTTAGATTACGTTCCAAATGAAGCAAGAGAAGCTGAAATTGATGTAGCTATGAGTAACTCATTTGGATTTGGTGGTACAAACGGAGTAGTAATATTTAAAAAAGTAAAATAAGGGTTAAACTTGGCGGTACTAGACTTTGAAAAAAAAATAGAAGAATTAAAACAGCAAATTGATGTCGCTAAAATCAAAGGCGACACTCATGCTGTTTCTACTCTTGAAAAAGAACTAAAAAGCGAAATTGAAAAGACTTTTAAAAACTTAACACCTTATCAAAAACTTCAACTTGCTCGTCATCCAGATAGACCTCATGCAATTGATATTATTGAAAGAATTATGGATGAGAAATATGAACTTCATGGTGATAGAGAGTTTAGGGATGATGAGTCAATCGTGTGTTTTATTGGTACAATTGACGGCGAAAAATGCGTAGTCATTGGAGAAGAAAAAGGTAGAAACACCAAAGATAAACTCAAAAGAAACTTCGGTATGCCTCATCCTGAAGGATACAGAAAAGCTTTGCGCGTTGCAAAACTAGCTGAAAAATTTGATTTACCTATTTTGTTTTTAGTGGATACTCCTGGTGCATTCCCAGGTATTGGAGCTGAAGAAAGAGGACAAAGCGAAGCAATTGCAAGAAACCTTTTTGAGTTATCAAAAATAAAAACTCCAACTGTTAGTATTGTAATTGGAGAAGGCGGAAGCGGTGGAGCTTTGGCTATTGGTGTGGCTGATAAGTTTGCAATGCTTAAATACTCTGTATTTAGTGTAATTTCTCCGGAAGGATGTGCGGCGATTTTATGGGGTGATAACTCAAAAGCTGAAGTTGCTACAAAAGCTTTAAAAATATCAGCTGAAGAGCTTAAAAAGTTAGGTCTTATAGATGATATAATAGAAGAGCCTATTGAAGGAGCTCACAGAGATTATGACAAAACTGCAGAAAATATAAAGAAATACTTTCTTTCACAAATTGATGAATTAAAAAACCTATCAAAAGAAGAGTTACTTCAAAAAAGATTTGAAAAATATCTCAATTACGGAAGCTTTAAGGAGACAAAATGAAAAAAATACTAACAGGTGCATTACTAGCTACATCTATATTAATGGCAGAAAATTTTGCAAATATAAAACTAACTAATGATACAGTTGAAGTTAGCGGACAATATATTGTTGATCCTGTACATAACATCTATGCAAGAGGTTCATTTTTATATAATGACGATGATAATAAAGAAAATTTCTTTTCACTTGGTGTAAAAGGTGAAGGTAATTTAATTGGTGTTGACGTAAGTAATATTAAGTTTTCTTTAATTTTAGATTTTGTGCATACAAAAAACAATTCTGCAGTACCTATTGGAATAGGAGTTAATAGCTATATTCCAGGTTTTTCAATTCCAGTGTTTGTAAGAGGTGAAGCAGAATATGCACCAGAAATTTTAAGTTTTGATGAAGCAGATAGATTTAGTAGAGTAATTGTAGAAGCAGGAGTTCAGCCAATAGAAAATGCAGAAATTTTTGCGGGTTATAGAAATATTAGATTTGATAGTGAATATGACTCTTCTTTCTATATAGGAGCTGGATACAGCTTCTAATCTTCTTTTTATAAAACTTAAAAAAATCAATTTAACTACCTTGACATAAATCCACTAAAAATGTATAATAACAAAAAACTTATTAAGGAGTGGAAATGCCAAGAGTAGTTGGATTTAAAAAACTAGAAGCAGTATTTAGAAAAGCAGCAGGAATTGATTTAGACAAATCAAAAGCAGATGAAATTGTGGATATTATTGAAAAAAAATTCCATGATATGCTACTAGTAGCTGTTGAAAAAGCAGGATATAACGGAAGAGACGTTATTATGGAACCAGACATGCCTGTAACAAAAGGATTTGAAGAATCACTAAGAGAATTCAAAAAACTTGAAGAAGAAGTTGACATTCAAGATGTATTACAATTCTTAGAACAAATCCCGCCATTAAAATACCCAATTAGCTCAGAGCTTGAAGCAAAACTTCCGGAGTATATTGGTGCTTTAATGTTAGTATTTGCTAGAGTTTTAAAAGAGCTTGGAGCTCAAAGAAAACCATCAAAAGAAGATATAGAAAGAGCAGGAAGAATTTTAGACCTTACTCTTTAATTCTTCTTTTCTTTTACTTTAAAAATAAATAACTTTTTAAAAAAAATCTCAGATACTAATTTTGTTCAATTTTCAAAACATCTCTAATAAGAAATTAGTTTATATATAAAATAACATGGCAGGAAAGCAAGTTAAAAGATTTAAATTTTATTAAGCTCTTTTGCCAAATATTTGGCGGTGTAGCTGATATCCTGATATTTTTCGACCAAATCTTTTACGCTTCCGGTTGCAATTACCTTACCGCCACCACTACCACCTTCAGGTCCCATGTCTATGATGTAATCGGCGTTTTTTATAAAGTCTAAGTTGTGTTCGATTACTATTACGCTATTTCCTAAATCCACAAGGTGCTGAAGTACTTGCATTAAATTGTCAATATCTTTGAAATGAAGCCCGGTTGTCGGCTCATCCAGGATATAAAGTGTATTTCCTGTATCACGACGGCTAAGCTCTTTTGCCAGTTTAATTCTTTGTGCTTCCCCACCACTTAAAGTCACGGCGTTTTGTCCAAGCGTAATGTATCCAAGCCCCACGTCTTTTAGGGTTTTTAGTTTCGCCTTGATTTTTGGGATTTTTTCAAAAAACTCATACGCTTCATCCACGCTCATTTCAAGAACGTCGGCAATTGATTTGCCTTTGTATTTAATCTCAAGTGTTTGTTCATTGTATCTTTTACCACCGCACGCTTCACATGTTACCAATACATCAGGTAAGAAGTGCATTTCGATTTTTATTTGGCCTTCACCTTTACACACTTCACATCTTCCGCCTTTTACATTAAAGCTAAAGCGCCCAGGCGTATATCCTCTAAGCTGCGCTTCCGGGGTTGAAGCAAATAGATTTCTTATATCGTCAAACACTCCGGTGTAAGTTGCTGGGTTGGAGCGAGGCGTTCTACCAATTGGACTTTGGTCGAGGTATATTACTTTATCAAGCTGTTTTAGGCCTGTGATTTCGACGCCTTTTACTTTTTGGATTTTGTGTGCATGGTTTAGGATTTCTCTGGCTACAGGCAAGAGTGTTTGTAAAATAAGGCTACTTTTACCGCTTCCGCTAACTCCCGTTACGCATACCAAGTTTCTTAAAGGTATTTTTACGTTTAGGTTTTTGATATTGTGAATGTTTACGTTTTTAATCTCAATCCATTCGTTTTGAGGACGGTTTTTTTGGTAGTTAATGTCTTTTTCGTATCTTAAGTATTTGGCTGTTTCCGTGTCGCTTTTCATAAGCGCCTTGACGTCTCCCGCAAATACAATCTCACCACCATATTTTCCAGCCCCAGGGCCGATATCTACAACATAATCGGCATTTAGTATAGTCTCTCTATCGTGTTCTACAACTATTACGGTGTTGCCTTTTTCTTTTAGGTTTTTTAGGGTGTTGATAAGCTTTAACGTATCTCTTTCATGTAGACCAATACTAGGCTCATCTAATACATACATAACGCCTGTTAGTCCACTTCCGATTTGGCTAGCAATTCTGATTCTTTGGCTTTCACCACCACTTATTGTTCTTGCATCCCTATGAAGAGTTAAGTATCCAAGCCCTACGTCTACCAAGAAAAAGAGTCTTTCTCTTATTTCCTTTAGTATTGGTTCGGCTATTTTTCTCTCCTGGGCGCTTAGGTGTGAGAAGTTTTTTTCATCACTAAAAAACTCATACGCTTTTTCTATAGGCATTGAGATAATTTCGCTAATAGTCTTGCCGGCTACTTTCACCGCTAAGCTTTCAGGCTTTAGCCTAAATCCCTTACACGCGGGACACACGCTTTCGCTCATAATCTCACTCATATCGCTGTCTTTATATAAATCAAGGGCGATCTGTTTAAGTCCTGGCCATTTTTTTGAGATTTTGTGTTTGCCGTAGTTAAACTCTATCTCATAAGCCGTACCGTTTAGGATAATTTTCTTTTCATATTCGTCAAGCTCGTAAAAGCTTTTGTTCATATCAATACCAACTTCATCACACAGGGCTTTGAAGAATTCCTGATAATATTTTTTGTTAAATCCCCAAATAAGAGGAATCGCCCCGCGGTTTAGCGGCTTGTCTTTTATTACTTTTTCCAGGTCAAGCGTATACGTTACTCCAAGACCGTCACACTTAGGACACGCGCCTTTTGGAGAGTTGAAAGAAAAAGCAAGAGGCTCAAGCTCTTCAAAGCTCACTTTACAATCAAAACACGCCATGTGTTCGCTGTAGTGGATAAAATCCCTCTCAAGCCCCAATTCTTTTGCGTTAAGTATTTCAATTTCTACTTCACCAAAACTTTTATTAAGAGCTTTTTCCACCGCTTCTGCGATACGCGATTTATTCTCTTCTTTTATCACAACCCTATCAATTACCGCTTTTATTGTGTGTTTTTTTGTTTTTTTAAGTTCGATTTCTTCATCAAGTCTTACTATTACGCCGTCTATATAAGCTCTAATTATTCCTTCTTTTCGGAGTTTCTCAAGCAAATCGTGAAACTCTCCCTTTTTTTCCTTAATAAGCGGAGCGTAAATTATAACTTTTGCACCTTCTGGGAGTTTTAATACTTCGTTAATAATATCCTGAGGAGTCATTTGGGTAATTTCTTTGCCGCAAAGATGACAGTGCTGTATACCTATTCTTGCATATAGAAGTCTTAGATAATCATATATTTCAGTAACCGTTCCAACAGTTGAGCGCGGGTTTTTTGAAGTTGTTTTTTGGTCTATTGCAATTGCAGGAGTTAGCCCTTCTATTTTATCAACTTCTGGTTTTCCTGTGCGCTGTAAAAACTGTCTTGCATATGAGCTAAGAGATTCAATGTATCTTCTTTGACCTTCCGCATATAGAGTATCAAATGCAAGCGTACTTTTCCCACTACCTGAAAGGCCCGTAAACACAACTAGCTTATTTTTTGGTATTTCTAGGTTTATATTTTTTAAATTATTTTCTCTAGCTCCTATGATTTTTATCTTATCCATTATGACTCCTATAAAAAATTATAAAAACCGGTTTTAATTATCTCAACAATAGTGCGAATTTTTAACCACTTTAAAAAGCTAAAAAGTGCAGACCGCTTTGCTTTTTAGTGCACTTTTTTAGACGCTTTTTTACGTTGAAATTCGCAGCTGTTTCGTTAATTAAACCTTTTTTCATTAAAAAAAATATATTTGCATTCTGAAATTTAACCGCGAATTATATCATATTTTTAAGGAAAGTTTAAGGATAGTTATCCAATCTCAATAGACCAGATAGCAAAGAAAAACACCATCATTTCAGTTAAATATAATTTCCATTTAGGCAGTGGTTTGTAAAGTTCTGATTTGATTTCTTGATATTCGCTGTAGGTTAGGGTTTTAAACATT
>Ga0256843_1000306_pt1 | contig 42483 bp, 60 predicted proteins | sample AlvinellametaG_FD_191572 | JGI IMG/M metagenome (GOLD analysis project Ga0256843, IMG submission 191572) | Pompeii worm associated microbial communities from hydrothermal vent at the East Pacific Rise, Pacific Ocean - Alvinella | ecosystem: Host-associated > Annelida > Integument > Unclassified ...
TCTCTCCCCAAGCTCAACATAGATGATAAATCCTACCGTTATGACTATGATGGCAAGTATGGCTATAACCACCAAAAAGTTAAGTTCGCCCGTATTTACCAAGTTTATAGTACCGCCTATCGCTGTTGGGATACCCGATACGATACCGGCAAAGATGATAAGGCTTATACCGTTTCCGACACCTCTTTGGGTTATCTGCTCACCTATCCACATCAAAAGCATAGTACCTGTTAGCATAGATATAGCCGCTATCGGTATAAAAGTACCCATATCTATCATGATAGCACTCTCTCCGCTACGACCTGTCAAACTATGAAGCCCCATAGATACACCGACTGCTTGGATAAGCGTGATAGCTACGGTTGCGTATCTGATGATTTGCATATATTTTTCCATACCGTCTCTATCTTTTTTCATCTTTCCTAAGGCCGGAAATGTTGCTGCAAGTAGTTCGAAAATGATAGATGCGGTAATGTAAGGCATAATTCCGAGAGAAATGATACTAAGTCTCTGAGCCGCTTTACCGCTAAACATATTAAACATTCCAAGAGCGTTATTGCTATTGGTATTAAAAAACTCTTTGACTATATCGATATTTACACCGGGTACCGGGACATAGGCTAAAATTCTGTATGCAAATAAAAACCCTAATGTTATTAAGATTTTATTTGTCAATTCTTTACTCATAAAATTCTCCTCTTTATTAAAGAAAAAGCGGAAGAGAGTATCTCCCGCTCAATCGTCCCTATTTTTGTCCGCTTGTTACAACTCTCTCGTCTTTTATTTTAGAAGCAAGCTCTTTAGCTCCGGTTCCTATCAATTTTACTTTTGTTACACTGTTTTTTATCTTGTGTATCTTTTTGATATTTTCCAAAGTTATCTCTTCCAATTCGGCTATCTTTGTGATCCTATTGATATTGATAACATAAGGTTTAACTATCTTAGTAGTAAAGCCGACTTTTGGAAGTCTTCTTTGAAGTGGCTGCTGACCACCCTCAAAACCTCTTTTTCTGCTATAACCGGTTCTACTCTTTTGACCGTTAGCACCTCTTGAAGCGGTTTTTCCCATTCCGCTTCCTTGGCCTCTACCCACTCTTTTTTTCTTAAATGTAGAACTATTAGGTTTTTGTAAATTGTTTAATGCCATTACTTTTCCTTTTTTACTTTAACATACTAAGAGCTTTTATAGTAGCTCTTACCACATTCGCAGCATTGTTTGAACCGAGTGATTTAGTCAAAATATCTTTTATACCGGCTAACTCCACAACAGGTCTTGTCGCACCACCGGCGATGATACCCGTACCTTCGCTGGCTGGTTTCAAAAGAATTCTACTAGCATTGAATTTTACTTCAATGTCGTGTGATATTGTAGAACCTTTTATATTTATGTGAATTATATTTTTGAAAGCATCGTCCACCGCTTTTTTGATAGCGTCAGGAACCTCTTTTGCTTTACCGAAACCATAACCTACATTACCTTTCTTATCGCCGATAACAACCAAAGCGGTAAATCTAAATCTTCTACCACCTTTAACAACTTTGGCAACTCTACCGATATTTACTATTACCTCTTCAAACTCTTCTCTATTATATTTTTCCATTAGTTCCTCTTTACTACAACTTTATACCATGCTCACGCAAAGCATCTGCAAATGAAACAACTACACCATTATACTGATATCCGTTTCTATCAAAAACAACCTCTTCCAAACCACTCTTTTTAAGAGTTTCTGCAAACACCTTGGCAACCTCTTTGGCGCTCTGGATATTTGCTCTTTGGTTTAGCTTTTTACCGTCAACAGCACACAATGTAACACCATTTACATCATCAATGGCTTGAGCATACAAATATCTATTTGATTTAAATATTGTTACTCTCGGTTTTGAAGCGGTACCGCTTATCTTGCCTCTTATTCTTTTTTTTCTTTTTACTCTTAAGGCGTTTTTTTGTTTTAGCAATTTATCTCTCATTTTTATAACCTTTTACCTATTTACCGGTTTTTCCGGCTTTTCTTATAATAGTTTCATCAACATACTTGACACCCTTTCCTTTATAAGGCTCAGGTGGTCTGAAACTTCTTATATCAGCCGCTACTTGTCCAACAACTTGCTTATCGTCACCCTTTACGGTGATGATATTTTTTTCAACAGTTATAGCAATATCTTTGGGGATATTATAATTTATAGGATGTGAAAAACCAAGGTTTAACTCCAAAACATTACCTTTTACGGCAGCTCTGTAACCAACGCCGTTGATTTCGAGTTTTTTCTCGAAACCTTCCGTTATACCTTTTATGATATTTGATGAAATAGATCTATATGTTCCCCAAAATGCTCTACTTTGTCTATCTTCGCCTTTTGGCTCAAAAACAATTTGGTTATTTTCTACTTTTACTATAACATTGCCTTTAAAGTCCAACTCTTTTTGAACTTTATCTTTTTTAAAGACTATTTTATTGCCCTCAACTTTTACTTCTACACCTGAGGGAATATCTACAGGTAATTTACCTATTCTTGACATATTTTTCCTTTTTATTTGTCTACAAATAGACTTGAAAGCCTACTTGAATGCCATAAAAATCGGGCTACCAAATGCTGCAAAGCAATTCGCCGCCAACTCCGTTTTTGAAAGCCTCGTCGTTACTTAAAACACCTTTTGAAGTGCTTACGACATATGTTCCATAACCGTTTTTGAATTTTTTGATTTCATTTGCGCCTCTATAGACTCTTCTACCGGGTTTAGAAATCTTTTTAACTTCGGTTATAACGCTTTTTCCGTTTTCGTCATACTTGAGCGTTACTTTTATGAACTTTTTAACGCCCTCTTCCTTAACGCTATAATCCTCAATATAACCCTTCTCTTTAAATATTTTCAAAATCGCTTCAACCAATTTTGAGTGAAGAAGAGTTGTAGTCTCCAAACCTCTCATAGAAGCGTTTCTAATCCTTGTCAACGCATCAGATACCATATCGTTTATCATTCCAATTCCTTACCAACTAGCTTTTTTAAGTCCGGGGATCAACCCTTCGTTAGCCATTTTTCTAAGACAAATTCTACAAATTCCAAAATCCCTATATACCGAATGTGGTCTTCCGCAGATTTGACATCTTGTATAAGCTCTTACACTAAATTTTGGTTTTCTTGCCGCTTTTGCAATCATAGATTTCTTAGCCATTATTTTCTTCCTTTAGCAAATGGAATTCCGATCAATTCCAATAGTTTAAACGCACTCTTATCATCCTCTGCCGTTGTAACGATAGTTATATTCATACCGTGAGTTCTTAGTATAAAATCATACTCTATCTCAGGGAATATCAACTGCTCGTCAAGACCGAAGTTATAGTTACCTCTACCGTCAAATCCGTTTTTAGGCAATCCTCTAAAGTCTTTAACTCTAGGAAGTGCGATAGAGATCAACTTATCCAAAAATGTGTACATTCTATCTTTTCTAAGAGTCACTTTAACACCCACAGGATAACCCTCTCTCACTTTAAAACCGGCAACAGACTTTTTAGCTGTCGTTACGACTGCGTGCTGCCCGGCTATCAAAGAGATGGTATCTTGAATATTTTGCATGATTTTAGCATCTTTAGAAAATTCACCTGTTCCAACACTTATGATAACTTTTTCGATCTCGGGTATTAGCATTGGGTTTTTTATATCCAACTCTTTAGATAGAGCGGGTCTAATCTCTTCAGCGTATTTCTTTTTTAATCTCTCCATCTACTAATCCTCAACTTTTTGAACATTTGAAATATGTATGGGTTTCTCAATACTCGCAAAACCGCCTTTTGGGTTTTTCTCGCTTGGCTTTACAGCTTTTTTTACTATCTTGCAACCCGCTACGACAACTTGAGAAGTTTTTGGAAGAACTTGTAGTACTTCTCCTACCTTACCTTTGTCGTCACCCGCGATAACTTTAACCTTATCGCCTTTTTTTATCTTAAATTTAACAGCCATTATAGCACCTCCGGAGCAAGTGAAACTATTTTCATAAAATTAGCATATCTGATCTCTCTACCGACCGGACCGAAGATCCTTGTTCCGATAGGCTCTTTTTTACTATCAAGTATAACAGCTGCGTTCTCATCAAATCTTATAAGTGAACCATTCTCTCTTTGAACCTCTTTTTTAGTTCTAACGATAACGGCTTTTACAACTTGACCTTTTTTTACTTTTCCGTTCGGAATAGCTTTTTTAACCGATGCTACGATAACATCGCCAAGAGTCGCATATCTTCTTTTACTTCCGCCAAGTACTTTGATACACATGATCTCTTTAGCGCCGCTATTATCGGCTATTTTTAATCTAGTAAAGCTCTGTATCATCCCTCATCTCCTTCAGTGCCCTCACCTACATCAATTTTTTTGACATTAAGATCAACACCCTCTACTTTTTTCAATCTGTAAGCTTTATGCTTGCTGATAGGTCTGCACTCGATAGCGCTTACTATATCACCAACATTTGCTTGATTGTGCTCATCATGCACTAGATACTTTTTAAATCTTTTTACGAACTTTCTGTATCTTGGGTGCATAACCCTTCTCTCTACCATTACGGTTGCCGTTTTATCTCCGGCTTTACTTACAACTACACCGTGAATTACTCTTTTTAAAGAAGCCATTTTAAAAACCTTACTTATTATTATTTTGAAGAGCTGAGATAGCAGTTTTTATTCTTGCCGCATCTCGCCTTGCTTCTTTTATCTCATTCGGATTTGTTAGCTGCATAGTTTTAAGCTTTGCTCTAAGCTTAAATATCAGCACCTTCTTCTCTTTCAACAACTCGTTGAGTTCTTTTAAACTTTTATCTTTCAAATCAGTATATTTCATTCTCGCCATCCCTTGTAACTATTTTTGTTTTGAACGGAAGCTTATGCATAGCGAGGGTCAAGGCGGCTCTTGCCAAATCCTCATTAACTCCGGCCATCTCAAATATGATTCTACCCGGCTTTATATTCATAACCCACTGATCAACAGAACCTTTACCTTTACCCATCCTAACCTCAAGAGGTTTTGATGTGATAGGTTTGTCAGGGAATACTCTTATCCAACTCTTAGCCATTCTGTTAACTTTTCTAGTCATGGCTATCCTTGCCGCTTCGATTTGGCGAGAGTTAATTCTACCTGCCTCAACGGCTTTCAAAGCAATCTCACCGAAAGCGATAGAGCTGCCTCTGTAAGCTTTACCTCTATTTCTTCCTTTTTGTTGCTTTCTATATTTTGTTCTTTTTGGCATCAACATGACTATTTTCCTCTCTTGTTTCTTCTACTATCTCTTCTTGGCTTTCTCTCGCTTGTAGAATCTTGAGCGATACCCTTTGTCAAAACTTCACCCTTAAATATCCAAACTTTTACTCCGATTATTCCGTAAGCAGTTTGAGCTTCGGCAAATCCGTAATCGATCTTAGCTCTTAAAGTGTGAAGAGGAACTCTTCCTTCAAGATACCACTCTGTTCTAGCCATTTCAGCTCCGCCAAGTCTTCCTGCAACAGCAACTTTTATACCTTTTGCACCGGATTTAAGAGCGTTTTGGATAACTTTTTTCATAGCTCTTCTAAAAGCTATCCTTCTTTCAAGTTGCATTGCAACGTTTTCAGCGGCAAGCTGAGCGTCTATAGCGCTTCTTCTTACCTCTTGGATATTGACATTTACATCTTTACCGATAAGATTTGTAAGTTTGTTTTTCAATTTCTCTATATCGGCACCTTTTTTACCAATGATGATACCAGGTCTAGCGGCAACAACGGTAACTCTTAGTTTCTTAGCGGTTCTCTCTATGATGATCTGTGAAATTCCCGCGTAGTACAACTCTTTTTTAAGAAATTTTCTTATTTTATAATCTTCTCCGATATTTGCGGAAATGTTGCTTCCCGGAAACCATCTTGAATCCCAATTTCTATTTATTCCCAATCTTAGTCCGATAGGATTTACTTTTTGTCCCATACTACTTATCCTTACCTTGTTCTTTTGATACTTCTACAAATATATGAGAAGTCGGTTTTCTTATTGGAGTCGCTCTACCTCTTGCTCTTGGTCTAAATCTCTTAAGAACCGGTCCTCTATCTACTCTACAAGAAGTTATAACGACCTCTTCTGGCTCATAACCGCCGTTAGCTACCGCACTTGCTATGACTTTAGATATAACTTTTGCGGCTTTATTAGGCATAAACTCTAAACTTGCAAGTGCAAGCTCCGCATTCATACCTTGTACCTCTCTTGCTATCAATCTTGCCTTTGTAGATGACAATCTAATAAATTTTAATGTTGATTTTCCCATCTCTACACCTTACTTACCAATCTTTTTCTGAACCGAGCCTTTATGACCCTTGAAAGTTCTAGTTGGAGCAAATTCTCCGAGTTTATATCCTATGTGATTTTCAGTGATATAAACGGGAACGAAATTTCTTCCGTTATGCACATTAAATGTCAATCCCAACATATCAGGAGTTATAGTGCTTCTTCTTGACCATGTTTTTATAGGTTTATTATCTTTAGACTCTTTTGACTTTATAACTTTTTTCATCAAATGATCATCGACAAAAGGACCTTTTTTTAGACTTCTTGCCATCTATTTTCCTTTTCTTCTTGAGATTATAAGCTTATCGCTTGCTTTTTTGCCCCTTGTTTTGTAACCCTTAGTCGGTTTACCCCAAGGAGTAACAGGGTGTCTTCCGGAATTTGTCTTTCCTTCACCACCACCGTGCGGATGGTCAACAGGGTTCATTGCGCTACCTCTTGTTTGAGGTCTGATACCTCTGTGTCTATTTCTACCCGCTTTTCCGATAACGACATTAGCCCAATCCTCATTGCCGACAACACCGATAGTAGCCATACACTCTGAAAGTATCTGTCTCATCTCTCCGCTTGGAAGTCTAAGAACAACATACTTCTCTTCTTTACCCATAAGCTGAGCGTATCCGCCGGCACTTCTGGCTATCTGGCCGCCTTTTCCGATCTTCATCTCTATATTGTGGATGATAGTACCAACCGGGATATTTTTAAGCTTCATAGCATTACCTGGTTTTATATCCAAACCGCTCTCGGCTGCTTCTACCGTATCTCCCACTTTCAAGCCTGAAGGTTGAATGATATATCTTTTATCACCGTCAAGGTAATTGATAAGAGCGATTCTGCAGTTTCTATACGGATCGTACTCGATAGAGGCAACTTTTCCCGGAACTCCGAATTTTCTTCTTTTAAAGTCGATAACTCTATATTTCTTCTTAGTTCCGGCCTCTTTATGTCTTGAAGTTATTCTTCCGTTATTGTTTCTACCCGCACTTGCTTTTAGCTTTTTAAGCAATTTACCAACACTTGGTTTTGCCGTTATATCACTACTATCAAGTCCTGTCATATATCTTCGACTTGGAGTATATGGTTTATAAGTCTTGATCGCCATCTTATACCTCCATGCTCTCTATGGCAGCACCCTCAGGTAGCTTAACATAGAATTTTTTGTAATCGGCTCTTTTGCCCTCTTTTCCTCTAAATCTCTTCACTTTACCGTTTACTCTTAAAGAGTTTACCTTTAAAGGAACGAAACCGAAATAGTTTTTCAAAACCTCTTTAAGTCCGTTTTTAGTCATCTTAGGACTTGTTTGTATAACGACAACCCCATCCTCTTGAAGGCCTAAACTCTTTTCGGTATAAAGTATCGCTTTTATATCAGTTATATCTGCCATTTTTAGCCCTCTTTTACTATATTTTCTAAAACAGCTTTTTCTATTATTACTGCATGATATGCCGCAACAAGATAAGCATTTAACTCATTTGGTTCGATCAAATAAGCATTTTTTAAATTTCTAAAACTGTAAAAACTTTTTTCGTCTATCAACTCTTTTACTATCAAAGCGTCTCTAACACCCAAAGTTTTTAAAATCTTTGCCGCATCTTTTGTCTTACCAGAGTCAACTGAAATAGAATCAACAACAAAAAGAGCGCCGTTTTGTGCTTTTTCACTCAAAGCATACTCTAGGGCCAATCTTTTCTGTTTTTTGTTGACTTTTTGGTAGTAGTTTCTATTGTTTTTAGGGCCGTGAGCCACGCCGCCGCCTACCCAGATAGGACTTCTGTTTGATCCGGCTCTAGCTCCGCCTCTACCTTTTTGACTCCAAGGCTTCTTTCCGCCGCCTCTTACTTCGCCTCTACTTTTTGTAACAGCCGTATTTGCTCTAAGAGATGCAAGATACGATTTTACATAAAGATACAAGTTAGCGGAATTTGCTTCGGTAAAACTCTTAGGAAGCTCAATCTCACTACTTTTTTCTAATTTTTCATTCAATACGATAGCTTTGCTCATTTAATTATCCTTATCTTCCCAACTCTTCCGTTTGCGCCTGAGATAGCACCTTTCAATACCAAGATGCCGTTCTCTTCATCAAAAGAGATAACCTCATTTTTAACTGTTATTTGTTTATTTCCGTACTGTCCGGGCATCTTTCTACCCTTTTGTACACGACCTGGCCATTCACAGTTACCGATAGAACCACCGGCTCTATGAAATCTTGAACCGTGACTTCCGGGACCTCCCGCAAAATTCCATCTTTTTACAACGCCGGTAAAACCTCTACCTTTGCTTAAAAAAGTAGATTTTACTTTTTTTGCGCTCTTTAATGGAGCCAAATCCAAGTCACCGACCTCTTCGTTTGAAACTTTCAAAGTTGCAAATCTATTGTACTCTTTAGATAAATTATATTTTTTTTGTTGTCCGGCTATCGCTTTATTTGATTTTTTACCGTCACTATAAGCAACTATAGCCTTCTTATCTTCACCGATTTCACAAACTTTTGCATCCAATACCTTGCATAGAGTTACCGGAACACTAGGAACTCCGATCGTTCTGCTCATTCCTATCTTTTCTACTAAATATTCCATCAATTACCCCTTTGCGCCCATTGCTCTGACTTCCACATTTACCTCAGGAGCCAAATCAAGCTTCATCAATGAATCGATCGTATCAGGCGTTGCTGAAACTATATCGATAAGTCTTGAATGAATTCTCATTTCGAATTGTTCTCTTGAGTCTTTGTTTACATGCGGAGATCTAAGAACCGTATATCTTTTGATCTTAGTAGGCATCGGCATAGGACCTATTATTTCTGCCCCTGTTCTCTTAACAGCTTCTACTATCGCTGCGACTGATCTGTCTAACACTCTGTGATCATAAGCTTTTAGCTTAAGTCGTATTTTTTCCATATCGGCTAACCTTATATAAAGAACTCGTCGCTTGATGCGACTATATTTTGGAACTGAGATTATACTTTAATAGCTTCGATAAGTCAATAATAACGCTATCATAAACCAAAATATCACTATTTTATTTCCTTTTAATAAGGAAAAGATTATAATTTTATCGAACAAAGGATATATATGGGCTTATCACAACTCGAATATTTATACGATTTTGAACTAAAAAAAAGTCAAATCATAGAGAGAAAATTTCAAATTACCGAAAAAAGACTCATCATCCGTTCACCTAGACAAAGCGGTACGACTAGCGTCATTTTTAACCATTTGCAACATTATAAAAAAGGCAGTTATCTATATATCGACTTTGATGACAGTAGAATAGATCTCAAAAGCATTATGGCTCAAATAGATCATTTTATAAAAGAGAAGGGGATACATCTGCTCATATTGGAAAATTTCGACTTCAACTACAAAATCCCTAAATGCGAAGAGATCATCATAAGCACTCAAAAAGATCATGAGATAGAGGGTTTTTCCAAAAAGGATCTCTTTCCTCTTGATTTTGAAGAGTTTTTAGCTTTTGAGAAGAAGATAACCACGATAGAGCAAGCTTTCAATACATTTGCCAACCTCGGTACATACCCCGCCGTCTATACATCCAACCATCCGAACAAAATGAAAATATCGCAAAACATTATAAATCTTATCTTTAGAGGCGATAAAGAGTTAGATATATTCAAAGCGGTCACAAAACTTCAAAGCACAAAAACTTCACAATATAAGATATTTAATATCTTAAAACAAGAGCTCCAAATCTCAAAAGATTTCTACTACAAAACTATAAAAGAGTTTCAAGAAAACAGATATATCATATTTGTAGATAAATACTTAAAACCAAAGGCACAAAAAAAGTTATATCTTCTTGATTTTACCGCAAAAAACACCCTTAGCTTCGAAAAGGACTTTTTAAAGAGATTTGAAAATATCGTTTTTTTAGAAATATACAAAAGAGGTTTTGAGACCTACTATACAGATGAGATTGATATATATTTGCCGGATAAAAACAGAGCCGTTTTTTGCATACCTTTTCTACCCATAAATCTACTAAAGACCAAAATCATAAAGAGAAAAAAGTATTTTAAAAAACTAGGCATAAAAAGTGTCGAGATCATAACTCTTGGAAATGAAGGAGTTTTTTCGGATGACTCTATCGACTATGAGATCATTCCGTTTTGGAATTGGGCTAACTCACTTTAAGCTCAATTAACATCGACCTCTTTTTTGAAAAAACCGTCATATTTGCCATCGCTTATACTCAATAAGACTATCCATCTGCCTTTGTTGTTTATCTCAAATTTAGGAAATATATATCCGTTTTGATCTTTTGAAGTAGATTGTAATTTTATATCGAGTCTATCATCATCTGGTCTTGTTATCTTGACATTTATCTTTAAATTTTCAGCTACTTTATTGGTAGCTTTATCCATAACCATAACCACAAGAGTATTTTCACCCATATTAAAGTGATCATTCTTTATGGATACACTATATTTTTGATCGAAAAGTTTTTGAGATTTTTGAATTTCATTGTAGTGATTATCAACACTTTGATACTTTTTCATATAAGCTTCATCCATCTGTACCGGATGTTTCAAAGCTATCATGATAGTACCCGCACCCATAACGACAACAGCCAATATAGCAATAGTAATGCCGTAAGGCCAAAAAGTTTTATTACTGTTTTTTCCCATTATCTCTTCTTTTTAAAATATTTTCTTCTGATATACATTATCGTAAAATATATAAACGAGCCATAAACGATAACTCTTAAGATATTTATGAGAATTCTATTGGTATTTCCAACACTTGACTTGAGTTTTATACCTAGATTATTGGCAACTCTATCTGTTATGTCGGCATATCCGTTTAACATCGCAGCGGAGTATTTATCACTACCCTTTCTTGATGTCAATATAGGTATGATAGTTCCCCCAAACGGACTAAGTACAGCATCAATATCTACAAGCTTTTTCGTATCGGGAGATGTGATGATGTCAACCTTTTGATCATCGACAGCCATCGTCAAAAGAATATAAGGCTTTTTCATTTTAGGTATCAAACCTTTTTCAAAATCCTTTATCTTTTTTCCATCTATACTTTTTTTTACGCACAAATAGACCGACACTTTACTTTTCGATTTGAGCTCATCCCCTATCTTTTCGATTTCCCCTATAGCTCTGCTATTTATGATATTGTTATCATTGCAAAGGATCAAGTCATCCCCCGCAGTAAGATTTACACTAAATAGCAAAAGTGTTAGGGCGACTAAAAAAAGTCGCCCAAGTTTCGCAAAATTACTCAATTTCAACCTACAAATAGATGATGAGGAGTTAAAACGGCCCACAATGAAATAATAGCCGTAACAACCAAACCCCAAGCACTTAAATAGTACAATTTATCTGCCATTTTATCTCCTTATTTAACTAACTCATAATGCTTAGCATTATCGGGACTCTCAAATTTTAAACCTTGAGGATCTTTTATCTTATAATACTTTTGAGCGTTCTCTTTTTGCACATCAATATCCCACCAGGTTAAAAAGAAGAGTATCGTCAATAACAATACGGTTGCAATCAAACCACCCAATAATCCATTTAAATTAAAACATAATCTTCTTGTTGGATTTTCCATGCTTTCTCCTTATCTTCCGATACTGTCAACATATGTTGCAACAGCTTTTTTCTTGATGTCGGACAATCTTCCGGTATTGAAAGCCGGCATAACTCCAATGATACCTCTTTTTCCATGATTTAAAACATGCTCGACCAAAGTCAAATCATATGCTTTTAAATTTGGAGCGCTACCGCCGTTACCGGTACCGTCTTGTCCATGACATCCCGCACATGTTGCAAAACCAGCAGGAGCTTTTCCCTTCATGCCATCAGCAATATACTTAGCTATCGCTTTTGCACTATCACCGCTAGCCAATCCGGGAGGCATCTCGCCAAGAGGATATCCGAGTTGACCCTTGTTGTCACCTATTTTTGTATCACCCAAAGCTGCAGAACCTCTTTTAATAACATCAAGAACTTGAGCTTCACTAAATCTATGTCTAAAGTTTTGAGCTTTTCCGTTCGAACCGTCACCCAAAACACCGTGACAAGGAGCGCAGTTATTGATAAACACTCCCTCACCCATATTTTTCAAAGTCTCTTTATCGGCATTAGCCCATTTTTTCTTAAACATTTTATTGTATGTTTGCTGCTCTTCATTCCACTGGCCTATTTGAGAAAACGACCAAAGAGGATAGCCAACCAAAGCATACCATATCCACCAAACTATTGTACCTACGAAGATTAGACCCCAACCCACAGGGATAGGATTGTTATACTCTCCAATTCCATCCCACTCGTCTCCAGTAAGTTCACCCGTACTCTTATCGGTTTTCATCTGTCTTATATATTTTCCAGCCACAAATACCGTCATGACTATAATAACCGCAGCACCGATCAGAGCAAGAATATTAACATTATCATTAAACCATTTCATCTATTTGCTCCTTCCTTTTTCATCTTTTGTATATTCTTCGACCGGAGAAGATGATATATCATCTTTTAGTGCCAAATCAGAGTATTTTTCATAATCTTTCTCTCCACTCCTTTGAGTTTTGTAAAGATGATGAATATAAGCATACAATACCACTGTCAAAAATATGACAAGTATCAAGTAACCGTAAGCTTGCAATTCTCTAATTTTTTCAATCTCCAAGTCTTATCCTTCTATCTATTTTAAACTATTCATATATGCGATCAAGGCTACGATCTCGGGAATTTTACCCTGTGCAACCAAATTTTTCACATTTTTATTTTTCATATCAGCCGCTACTTTTTTAGCCTCTTGCAAAGCTTCAGCCTTGGCTTGGTCTAAAGTTCCAAGTTTAGGCATACCTGGCTTATCGTAAGGCACACCGAATACTTTTTTAACCGTATAGGCTTCAGCATAAGCGGTATCCAAATCCGTTATATTTGTAAATAGATGAGGATATGCCGGCATAATTGAATCCGGAACAACGCTTGTTGGCTTCATCATGTGATTTTCATGCCAATCTGTCGTTCTATAGTTTCCAATTCTGTGCAAATCCGGACCTGTTCTTTTTGAACCCCAAAGAAATGGTCTATCATAAGCATACTCACCACTAAGTGAATAATCACCGTATCTATCGGTTTCACTCTTAAACGGTCTAATCAACTGTGAATGGCAAGCGTTGCAACTCTCTTTTATATATATCTGTCTTCCAGCAATTTGCAACATGGTATATGGTTTTTTACCTACTATTGGTCTTGAACTTTTTGCAAAATCAGGCAAAATCGTAACAAAACCGGCATAAGCGATAACTATAAATACACCTACTGCAAAGAAGAATGGATTTCTCTCTAACCAATGAAACATAATTTACCTCCTTTTATGCCATAGGCGATGTGTAAACTGGCTCTTTTTCGAGCTCTCTACCGGCCGCAAATGTTTTATAGATATTGTAACCCCACATAAACACACCTATCAAATAGAATAGTCCACCGATACCTCTTAGAGTATAGTATGGGTGTAGAACTTTAACGGTATCGATAAATGAATATGTCAAGTTTCCGTATTGATCGGTAGCTCTCCACATCATACCTTGTGTAATACCTGCGATCCACATACTTGTAAAGTATAGAACGATACCTGTTGTTTGGATCCAAAATTGTGCATCAACGAGTTTTTTACTATATATCTCTCTTTTAAACATTCTTGGAGCCATATGATATATAGAAGCTATAATCATAAAGCCAACCCATCCAAGAGTACCGTCATGAACGTGTCCAGGGATCCAGTCTGTAAAGTGGGCTAAAGCATTTACCGACTTGATAGCCTGAATAGGACCTTCAAGTGTTGAGAACATATAGAAGGTTGAAGCAAGTATCATAAATTTGATAAGTGGATTCTCTTGTAGTTGTCCCCACTCACCCTTCATAGTAAGTAGTATGTTTATAGCACTACCCCAAGATGGAAGTATCAAAACAACTGAGAAAATAGAACCCATAGTTTGAACCCAATCAGGAACAGTAGAGTAAAGAAGGTGGTGTCCACCTGCCCAAAGATAAACGAACATTAAGCCCCAAAATGAAAGTAGTGATAATTTATATGAAAATATAGGCTGACCTGACTCTTTAGGCAAAAAGTAGTAAATCATAGCGATGATAGGTACTGTAAAGACGAATGCAACAGCATTGTGTCCATACCACCACTGAACCATAGCGTCATTTGTACCGGCATACATTGATACCGACTTCCAAAGACTTCCCACATGAGCTATAAAATATGTTGGAACTTCCATATTGTTAAATACATATAGCATAGCAACACCAAGGAATGTAGCTATATAGTACCATACGGAAATATACAAAACTCTCTCTCTTCTAAGTCCGATGAGTCCGAATATTTCGATACCCCATATAACCCATATAACGACTATGGCTATATCTATCGGCCACTCAAATTCTGCATACTCTTTTGATGTTGTTATACCATTTAGAAGTGAGTAAACTATGGCTACAACGGTCAATACATAAAGTAGTACTTGGAATTTTGCCAATCCCATTAAAAATTTTGACTCAGCCATAGATACTTTAAGAACTCTTTGTCCCACATAGTACCAAGTGGCAAAAATACCGCTAACGGTAAAACCAAAAGCAACAGAGTCAGTATGTAGAGGTCTCAATCTTCCGAATGTACCATACTGTCCAAACAAGTTGCTTAGCTCGGGAAATGCCATCTGAAATGCTATAAAAACACCGATAGTCATTCCTACCATACCTAGTACGATAGCTAAAACCGCAAAAGCTTTAGCAATCGTATAATCGTATGCTATTGCATTACTATCTTGCATACAATACCTCCTTTTAAATTTTGTCACTTAATTGTCACACATAAAGTGTAATTGTACAACTTTTTTTATATATTTAAACTTAAATATGTTAATTTAATGTTAATATTTTTTATAAAGCTAAAATTAAGATAGTAATTTGTTCGCTATATATACTATTTAGACTTTATTTTATAGCCGAGTCCCGAAATATTCTCTATAAAATCGTAATCCGTTTTTCCTCTAAATCTTTTTACGAAGGTTCTAACTGCAGCGTCATTTACTTTTTTATTGTTCCAAACTTTCTCTTTTAACTCTTGGTGAGGGACAAAGGAGTTAAGATTTTGCATCAAAACATTTAAGAAGCTTAACTCTTTTTTAGTGAGTTTGATCTCTTTATCATCTTTATAAAGGGTATGTTTTGTCTGATTATATTTGTAACCGTTACTTAGTTCTATGATATTATCAACAGAGAGTTTTTTTGATATTATCTCTTTGATTGTATCCAATAAATCATCTATATCAACAGGTTTTATGAGATATTTGTCTATACCTATATCTATAGCACTTAAGAGTTTCTCTTTTTCACTAAATGCACTAAATAGTATGATAGGGGTATCTTTGGAAATCTCTTTTATCTTTTTTGCCATCTCCAAACCGTTACAAACGGGCATCAATATATCACTTACTACTATATCTGGTTGATATTTTTTAAATTTTTTAAGACCTTCGCTACCATCGCTTGCTACAATGATCTCTTTAAACTCATCTTTGATCGCACTTTTTAACAAATTTCTTATATTTTCCTCATCTTCAACATACAATAGCGTTAATTTTTTACAATCAATATTATTACTCATATTTTATTTCAACCTTTTTGGTAATTTTATAACAAAACAAGCTCCGCCATCTTTGTTAAATACTTCGATAGTACCGCCGTTTTGCTCTATAATCTTTTTACTCATATATAGACCGATACCGGTCCCTTGAGAGCTATGCTTGGTGGTAAAATAAGGATCAAATATCTTTCCTATTATCTCCTCTTTTATTCCTCCACCGTTATCGCATATCTCAATAATAATGAAACTTTTTCCAAACTCCTCCTCTTGCTCTTTTAGATTTACGACAATCTTCTTATCCCTCTGCTTCTTTAATGACAAAACATCTTTTGCATTATTTAGGATATTGAGCACGACTTGCAACAGTTCATTTGGAAAACCGGAACATATTATACTATACTTATTATTAAAATTAATTTTAATATCATTACTTTTTAGTGTCTCTTTTATAATGGATATCGCTTCTTTGATAATGTTTTCTACATAAAACTCTTTTGTATTTTTACTCTCTTCAAGAAAACCCCTAAAATCATCTATCGTTTTAGACATATTGCCTATAACGACTTGACTACTTTTATAATACTCTTCAAGTTTTTCAATATCGTTTTTTTTACAAGATTTTTTTAAATTGTAGAGTAAAATACTAAGCTCACTTAAAGGTTGTCTCCATTGATGGGCTATATTGGCTATCATTTCACCCATTGCGGCAAATCTAGCTTGCTGGAACATAACCCTATCTTTTTCCCTATTTTTTTCCACCTCTTCCTTGATTCTCTTCTCCAAACTGGCATTTAACTCTCGGAGTTTTAGAGTCTGTTTTCTTATCCTATCTTCAAGAGTGAGATTGAGTTGCTCAAGCTCCAACTCTTTTGCAGCAAGCTTATTGGCATTTTCGATAGCTTCCGTTACATCATATCTTATAGCAACAAACTCTTTTATTTCACCTTTTTCATCTAGTATGGGGATAACGGTGGTATTAACATAAAAAGTAGATCCATCTTTTGCCAAGTTTTTAACGGTGGCTTTATATGTTTTTTTAGCAAGTATCGCATCCCAAAGATTTTTAAAAACGATAGAGGGAACATCGGGATGCCTTACGATATTGTGATTTTTACCGATAAGCTCCTCTTTGGAGTATTTTGAAATTTTACAAAATTCATCATTAACAAAAGTTATGATGCCGTTTATATCCGTTTTTGAAACGATATTGTTTTTCTCTATCGCTTCAATATACTGTTTTAACAAAATAACTCCTTATGGATGTCTCGCCTTACAGCAATCATGAAATGTAGCGTTAGGATCGGTAATAAACCAATATCCTTTATATACCATATAGAGTCCGAAAACAATAATCAAAAAGGATGCAATCTGAATCATGCTTTTTCTAAAACTTGTACTCTTTAAAGAGCCCACAATAAACCCGAGACCTAAAAGAACCGGTATAGTTGAGAGTCCAAATATCATCATTACCACCGCACCCCAAAAAGGAGAGCCTGTTGATGCCGCCGAAGCTGCAAAAAAGTAAACAAGACCGCATGGTAAAAAACCGTTTAGCATACCGAGAAAAAAGAAACTAGGCAAAGATTTGGAGTGTATGAGCATAGAAAAAAGTTTTTTAACTATACCGCTACTAGCCAAAGATGACTCTATGGATGTTAAAAACCTTATCTTACCCATAAGGGATAGCCCCATAAAAAACATAAAAATACCGATAACTACATTTAAAATACCCATGGAGATGTGATCAAAAACAAATATACTCCCGAGCAATCCGAAAAATGCTCCTATAATGGCATATGAAGTTATTCGTCCTAGGTTATATAGCAAATGGCATAAAAATTGATATGTTCTACTGTGGTTGGAGTCTATCTTTGCAGCAGTATAAGCGACTATAAAGCCTCCGCACATACCTACGCAGTGCCCGAGACTTCCTAAAAAAGCGACGCTCATAACAACATACAAATTTACAATATCCAAACCATTTCCTCTTCTGTTTTAACCTAACATAAAATAATTATAACAACTATAAACTATCGGCAAACTGTTTAAAAATATATCTACTATCGTGCGGTCCGGGACTCGCTTCGGGATGGTGCTGCACCGAAAAGATAGGAGAATCTTTATACTTCAACCCCTCTATAGTGTTATCAAAAAGATTTATATGAGTTATTTCTGCTATTTCACAAATGGAATCCGGCACATTATAGTTGTGATTTTGGGCGGTTATCTCCACTATTTTACTGTTTTGGTTCTGAACGGGATGGTTGCCTCCGTGTTGGCCGAATTTTAACTTATAGGTAGGATAGCCGTGAGCGATGCTTAAAAGTTGATGCCCTAAGCATATGGCAAACATAGGTACTTTTGCCTCTATAAGCTCTCTTATACCTTTGGCCTCTTTTTTCAAAACCAAAGGGTCTCCGGGTCCATTTGATAAAAATACGGCTTTTATCTCACCATCTTTATACCTCTTTATCAACTCTTTTGCATCAAAATCGTGTGGAATAACCTCTACTTCAAAACCCACTTCACTCAATTCGTTTAGTATATTTCTTTTGATACCAAAATCGATAGCGACTATCTTTTTCGACTTGGTTATATTTTGATTATAGGACATCTTAGAGTGTATCCAAGCTCCCGTATCATGAATATACGGCTTTTTGGTACTAACTTTTTCTATGTAGTTTACCTCTTCGATCCTCGGTGTCTTATCAAGTATCCTTTTAAGCTCATCTTTATCGGAGATCTCGGTAGAAGCTATCATCATCAAAGATCCGTTGTCTCTAACTATCTTAGTCAACTCTCTTGTATCTATATCGCAAATACCCATAGCGTCATATTTATTTAAAAATTGATCCAAAGATGATTGAGCCCTAAAATTGGAGTATCTTTTTTGATAATTTCTCACTATCAAACCGCTTGCATATACCGTCTTGCTCTCCATATCATCATCATTACACCCGACATTTCCGATTTCAGGCATGGTAAAAACGATAAATTGGCCGGCATAACTCGGGTCACTCGCTATCTCTTGGTATCCGCTCATGGAAGTATTAAAGACAATCTCTCCAACTTTCGTACCGCTTTTTGCAAAACTTTTAGCCTTTATAAAAGTACCGTTCTCGATATAAATCCATACATCTTTCATATCTTTTCCTATATCATGCCGATTTTTTTAAGCTCTTCTTGGTAAAGTTTTTCAAAAACTATATCATACTCTTCGCTACCCGGTATCAGCTTTCTTTTGTAGTTTTTTATCTTTTGGATAACCCTATCTTCGATCTCTTCAAACTTCTCAAGATAACTCTCGATAGAGCCGAAAATGATATTTTTTACCATATTCTCAGAAACATTAAACTCTATCAAATCATTTTCGATAAGAGTATCTAAAATCTTGTGAGAAAGATCGCTATACCTATCTTCATAAGATAAGATCACACCATATTCATTTGCAAGTCTCTTTTTTATCAACCAAAACATATTTCTTTGATCCACCTGCATAAACTCCATCTCATCGGCATTATCTTCCATGATCTCATAAACTCTCTCTTCGAGAGCTATCTCTTTATCGATATCCTCTTCTATCAACTCTTTTGCAGCTTCGGCAACCTTTTCGACTCCGTAACTCATCGTGATAAAGGAGCTATTTAGTAGATCTATCGCTATTTTGTTGGCTATATACGGTGCATGTGGTTTTCCTATTTTCATACTCACAAACCTTACTGTTATATTTTAGCATCTATTTTATCTAAAATTTTGTAAAGAGCTTATTAAAATATATCTTTGTCACAAAATAATACAAAATGCTCTATCTATTATTTTTCCCCACATAAGCCGCTACATGATTTGGGATACCTCCCGGTGGTACAAGAGCAACTTTATCACCCTCTTTCAAAGGCGTATCCAGTGGCATTATCTTATGGTTTACGAAAGCGGCTTCCACATCATCCTCTTCCAAACCCAAAAACTCTATCAAACCATAAACCGTGATATTTTCCGGGATTTCCATCTTGCTATTGCTTAGCGACTCTATCCCTTTCTCTTTAAGTTTTGACTTCAAAAACGAAAACGCGCTAAAAGTGATACTAATCATTCTTTCTCCTTAAAAGGTGGTCCCTTTAGTAATCTTTCAGTTATTACGGATGCTTTAGTGGGTGGCATTTTAGCCATTATTTTTGAAATTTTTTTAGGCGATAAGTTAAATAGTATCTTACAAGCTTCATAAACTTTCATATTTGTTAGGATTTGAGCTGCGGCAGAATCTTTCATTTTGGAGTAAGTTGAGCTTATCTTGTCATCTTTCGCCTCTTTTATAGCTTTAAGCAACTCTTGATTTTTAGTTATAAGACTCTTTATCTCCTCCTCTTTTTTCTTAACCTCTTGCAAAGTTGCGTTGATGTCTCTCTCTTTTTGAGCCAACATCTTTCTCTTTTTATCCAGCAGTGCGTTAGTGGCAGCTCTCAAAGCTTCATAAGCCTCTCTCGCCTCATCTATCTTCTCTATTTTTTTAGTCAATTCGGCTTTTCTTTGCTCAAAGATTTGGTTGCACTCATAAGTTGAACTCTGTGCAAAAACGGACACCATCAAAAACAAAACGACCAATAAACTTTTCAAGTATGTCTCCTTTTATATGTCATTATAGAGACTTCATCAAGCATCTTCTCTTCCTCTTTGTGCATCTTTTTAATCTTCTCTTGTATGATGATATCCTCAAGATATTTTATCTTCTCATACTCTATCAAAGCCTCTTTGTGTTCTTGTTGAGCCTGTTTTATTTCTCTATTTTTCTGCTCCAACAATATCTCTTTTTCTCTTTTTGCCGTCATAAGGGTATCAAATTTATAATTATTTGACAAATATTTTTTAAAAGAGCCCTCTTTTGGTATCTCAAGACTCTTTATCTCCTTCACAAGCGACTCTATATCGTTGGTAAGCATATCTTTATATCTATTTAAAACCGCTATGATATTCTCTATGCTATCTACTTTTTGTTTTTTTATCTTTACTAGCTGAGAATATTTGGTTTTCATAAAAACTCCTACCTTATGATGGTCTCGCCTCTATCCGGTCCTGTTGATATGATGCCGACTTTAACACCGCTAATATCCTCTATCTTGTCTATAAATTTTTTAGCGTTTTTAGGCAAATCATCATATCTGTCGATACCTTTTACTCTATCCCAACCATCTATCTCTTCATATATAGGTTTGACATTTTCGAGATTTGAAGGAAAATCCTCCACTCTCTCTCCATCTATCTCATACGCCACGCACAACTTTATCTTTTCAAATCCGTCAAGCACATCAAGCTTCATCAATGCAAGCTCGTCGCATCCGTTAAGCCTGCTAGCATACCTACAAGCTACGCCGTCAAACCATCCACACCTTCTTGCGCGTCCTGTTGTAGTACCAAATTCATGCCCTTTTTTACCAAGCATCTTACCATCTTCACCGAAATCCTCCGTAGGAAACGGTCCGTTTCCTACTCGAGTACAGTATGCTTTGACTATACCTATCACCTTTCCTATATCTTTATGATTGATCCCGAGTCCCGTACAAGCGCCGGCGGATATAGTGTTTGAACTTGTTACAAAAGGGTATGTGCCGTGGTCGATGTCTAAAAGGGTTCCTTGAGCTCCCTCTAGCAAAACCCTCTTATCTTTTTTAAGCTCACTCCATATCAAGTGGGTCGTATCACATAAAAATGGTTTTAAAAACTTAGCGTACTCGTCAAGCTCTCTTTTTAACTCTTCATAAGTCGGCACTTCTACTCCGAGAAATTTAAAGTACTCCTCGTTCGTTTTAAAGTACTCCAATAGTGACTCGCTCATCTTTTTAGTATCTCTAAGCTCCCCGAGTCTATGTCCGTTTCTCTCTATCTTTAGTCCGTAAGCGGGTCCTATACCTTTACCTGTTGTTCCGATAGCCTTTTTTCCTCTAAGTCTCTCTCTGGCTATATCTATCTCTTGGTGAAAGTTAAGTATCACATGGGCTTTATCGCTGATAAAAAGTCTTCCTTCAAGATCATCAAAACCGTTATCCTTCACCTCTTTTATCAAAGCTTTAGGAGAGACGACCACTCCGTTTCCTATGATATTTATAGCTTTTTTGTTTAATACGCCGGAGGGTATCAAGTGTAGGGCTAACTTTCTGTCTCCCACTACGATAGTATGGCCTGCATTGTGTCCGCCTTGGTATCTTGCCACCACATCATACTCCGCGGCCAATCTATCCACTATCTTGCCTTTTCCCTCGTCTCCCCACTGAATACCCACTATCATATCCGCTTTACTCATAACTCTTATCTTCCTTTTAATTCTATTATTGCATCCAAATACTCGGCAAAACCTACCGCATCCGAGCCTTCAAATGTATAGCACCCTCCGCTACAAAGGGTTTTATTGTTATCGAAAAATCTAAAAAAGAGATCTTCGTAATATCTCATTTTATCATAATACAGAGGAGAAAAGGTGATATTGTCATACTCTATCCCTCCTCCAAATCTATACATCTTCAAAAGTTCCTCTTTTATGGCATTTGGAACTATATCTATCACCTCTTTTATATCTTCAGCCGACTCCAAGCAGGCAAGCTTATCTAACCACTCTATATTTTTTTTCAGTATCTCTTCAAGATTACCGTTTTTAAAAACTTCGATAGGTAGATTTAACTCTTTAGAGATGATTTTAGGTATCTTTATGTTGCTGATTTGAAGAGTGGGGGTTATATCTATCCTTTTATGTATGGATAGGGCTATCTTTATGGGCTCACTTAAATCTTTCGAACCTATAAACTCGGCCCCCACTTGGTATATCTCGCTACTTGGATACTTAAAAACGGGCTGTATATAGTACCACTTTTTCGTCTTTACGCTTCTTCCCAATCTTTTTGTGATGAGTCTTACGACATCAAGAGTGCTGTCGGCTCTAAGAGATAAGATATTGTTCTTTTCATCTGAAAATCTTATCAACTCCTTTTCGCTTATCTCACCGTGTTGATGATAGGAAAATATCGGAGTCACTATCTCTTCATATCCGAAACTCTCCAAAACTTTACTGGAGATCGACTCTATCTCTCTTTTTAGTTTGGCGCTTTTGCCAAAATAGAGCCTACTGCCTCTTGGTATCTCGTGCTCATATATCATGACAACTCTTTATAGTAGATTTCATTAAAAACTCTATTTGCCGTGCCGTCATACTCTCTCTCACCCAAATCTCTTAGGGCGGACTCTACCGCATTCAGCGCCCAAGCCGCTTCATAAGGCTCTATAAGCCCCATATGATTTATCCTAAAAAGATTACCTTTTAAGTGCTCTTGACCGCCGGCTATATTTACACCGTATCTGTTTTTTAGTACTTTTCGTATCTCATCCGCCTTTTGGTGATACACCGCGCTCATGGCTTTTGCGGGAGTTTTCGGATATATTTTTAAACCGATAGCCTCAAGAGCTCTCAAACTCGCCTCGCTTCTAAGTTTTGTATTGTTATAAAATTTATCAAGCCCTATATTTAGTATCTCATCCAACATAGCATTTAAACCGATGATGAGCGTAGTAGCCGCCGTCCATGCCGTAGTATCGGCTCTTTGTTTTTTAAGCTCAGTAGATAGATCAAAATAGTATCCGAAACTCTTTTTTTCTATCTTTTGGATAGCTTTTGGACTAAGCCCTATCATAGAGAGTCCCGGAGGTAACATAAAGGCTTTTTGACTACCGCTGATAAGAGCATCTATATGGGTAGTGTCTATATCCTCTACACCAACGGCGGTAATACCGTCTGCCACCACTATTATATCCTCATTGAACTCTTTTATCGCTTTTGCTATCTCCTCCACAGGATGTCTCAATCCCCCCGCACTTTCACAAATTTGTAAAAACACAGAGTCTATATCACCCTCTTTTTCCAAAGCCTCTTTGACATCTTGCACGCTTGCCGGAGTATCCCAATCATACTTAAGTTCCACAAGCTCAAAACCAAAAGCTTTAACAATCTTTCCAAATCTCTCTCCAAACTTTCCCGCATTTATAGTGAGTGCTTTTTTATGACAGAGATTGGTAACGCTCGCCTCCATAGCTCCCGTTCCGCTTGAACTCAAAAGCAAAACTTCAGGCATATTAAATACTTTGGATAACTTTTGTCTGGTTTGTCTAAATATCTCCGAAAATTCAGGAGTTCGATGGTGGATAGTCGGCCCACTCATAGCTATCCTTATCTTTTCCGGTACTGCAGTGGGTCCGGGCGTCAAAAGTAACATCATCTCTCCTTATATAGTTTCACCCTTGGCGTGAGTTTGAATATACTCTTTGCCAAACATTTCCATAGCTTTTTGTTTTACCCCTTTAATGGTAAAACCAAACTTCTTAAATAGATCGCTAGCCTTTCCTGAAGCTCCGAAACTACTCATGCAAAGTACCTCATCGGCATACTTATACCACTCTATACCGCTTGCAGCTTCAACCGCTAAAACTTTTGTATTTTTATCAATAACTCTATCTTTATACTCTTGGGACTGCTCTTCAAATATCTCCATACAAGGCATACTCACTACATTTGCGTTTATTCCGGCTACCTCAAGATGGCAAGCCGCCTTCAAGGAGGTCATCACTTCACTACCGCTTGCAACGATAGTCAAGACTGCATTTTCTCTCTTAGCCACAAGATAGCCTCCTTTGTCGGCACTTCCGTAAGCCGTAAACGGTTTTAGAGTTTGGAGTTTTTGACGACTCAAAACAAAACCGCTCGGAGCATCAAGCGTCAAAGCCTTTTTCCAACAAGCCACATTTTCACTCGCATCAGCCGGCCTAAAGAGATAAAATCCGCTTAAAGCCCTAAATTGACTTATCTGTTCGATAGGTTGATGAGTCGGTCCATCCTCTCCGACTCCTATACTATCGTGAGTCCATACGAAAAATCTTTTCAATCCCATCAAAGCGGCAAGTCTAACGGCAGGTTTTTGATAGTCGCTAAAAACGAAAAATGTAGCATCAAACGGCAAAAATAGACCATACAGACTCATGGCGTTCGTTATGGCTGCCATTGCGTGCTCTCTGATGCCGAAGTGGATATTTCTACCGTTTGGAAAATCTCCTAAATTATTTAGATATGTCTTATTTGAGGGCGCAAGATCCGCACTACCGCCCAAAAATCCCGGAACAGCTTTAGCTATAGCATTTAGTATCTTATGGTTACTCTCTCTTGTAGCAACTTCGCTTCCCGCTTCAAATTCAGGCCAATCTATCTTTGAAAAATCCGGATTTGATAAAGCCTTTAAAGCCTCATTTTGCTCCACCAAAGGTGCTTCGTTGAGGAGTTTTTTCCACTCTCTCTCGGCCAAATCGCCCTTTTCAACGGCACATCTAAATCTTGACAGCACATCTTCGGGAACAAAAAAGCTCTTATCCGGATCAAAACCTGCTCTCTCTTTAGAGCATCGTATATCCTCTTCTCCCAAAGGCGCTCCGTGAGAGCTCGCCTTACCTTCGAAAGAGCACGAACCTTTGGCTATGATAGTGTGAGCTATGATGATGGTCGGCTTTGTTTGCTCATTGCAACTATCTAAAGCTTTATCTATAGCTTCGTAGTCATGCCCGTCTATCTCCAACACTCTCCACCCTTGAGCCTCAAATCTCTGCCTAACGCTCTCATTCCAAGCTATATCGACAGATCCCTCTATGGTTATCTTATTTGAGTCATATATCAAAACAAGGTCTTCAAGCTCATTTTTTCCGGCTAACGCACAAGCTTCATAACTTATACCCTCTTCAAGATCACCATCACCGCACAAACAGTAAACTTTATGGTCTATTATCTTTGCGGTTTCGCTATTTAGCACCTTTTTTGCATACTTGCTAGCCATTGCAAAACCCACGGCGTTTGCTACACCTTGTCCGAGAGGTCCCGTGGTTATCTCCACGCCCGGCACATCACCGTACTCGGGATGTCCCGGAGTTTTGCTTCCAAGCTGTCTAAAGTTTTTCAAATCCTCCAAAGATATATCATAACCGCTTAAATACAAAAAAGAGTATATCATAGCGCTTGCATGACCCCCGCTAAACACCACTCTATCCCTATTGAGCCATTTTGGATTTTTGGGATTGTGTTTAAGTCTTTGACTAAGCACGCTCATAACATCCGCCATACCCAAACAAACTCCGGGATGTCCGCTGTTTGCCCTTTGGATCATATCCAAACTCAAAAATCTTATCGTATCACTCATCTTTTTTAACATTTTTTTATCTTCCATTACTCATCCTATCTAAAATATTTTTCTATTATCGCTACTAAAACGATCGATAAATTTTTATCGAACGATTTTGCTCTATCCTCCAACTCATCCGCCAACTCATCCCTCTCCTCGATGGCTCTTTGTAAACCCATCAAATTTACAAAAGAGTTTTTTTGACTATCGTTATTGGTGGGTTTACCCACTTCACCCTCATCGGCAGTAGCATCGATGATGTCGTCTTGTATCTGAAATAAAAGCCCGAGCTTTTCTCCAAACTCAAATAACTCATCTTGGGTCTGTTTATCAAGCGAAGCTATGATGGCCCCCATCTTCAAACTCGTAGCTATCAATTTTGCAGTTTTATGAATATGCAAAAATTTAAGCTCTTCAAGAGTAAGTGTTTGGTTTTCGAAATAGCAATCTATAGCTTGACCCAGCACCATGCCCCCTACGCCTCCGTAGTAAGAGAGCTCTTTTATCAACTTCACTTTCACCTCATCGCTCAAAGGGGCAGTTGAAATGAGATAAAAGGAGTGAGAGTTCAAAGCATCTCCGACCAAAATAGCCGTCACTTCGTCATAACTCTTATGAAGCGTCTCCTCTCCTCTTCTAAGATCTGCATCATCCATAGCGGGAAGATCATCATGAATAAGAGAGTATGTATGCAAAAGCTCCACCCCCAAAGCGGGATAAAAAGCGTTTTTCACAAGCAGAGGCTCATAAGCGTTTACGACACTCAAAAGAAGCATCGGTCTAAATCTCTTACCTCCGGCCAACACCATCTTTTGCAAAGCTTCGTTGTAAAACGGATGAAAACTCTCGACTTTTGGGAGATTGAACTCCAAAAAAGCTTCAAAATCGTGCATAAAATCTTTCAAACTATCTCCTAAAATGAACAAAAAATTGAAAATCATCTCTATCGAACAATAGATACACTATGCTACTTCTAAGTCTCGATAAAGCTCTTTTGACTTGAGAGTAGCTTTTGACATAAGTATCGTTTATCTTCAAGAGTTTGTCGCCCTTTTTTAAACCCAGCTTGTCTGCCAACGAACCTTTTGTAACATATCTTATCCTAAGGTCTCTGCCTAGATAAAGACCTATATACTCAAAGTAACTTTCGCCTATAAGTCCACCTGAAACCCTCTTTTTCAGTTTTATTTTTTGTCTATATATCCTCTTTCCTCTTTTAAATCTTATAGTTACAATTTTGCTTGGTCTCGAAAAGAGTATATATTTATCCAAAGAGGCTACATTTTTAAATCTTTTTCCGTCAACCGAAACTATCTCGTCTCCCACTCTTAATTTAAAATATCCGAAAAAAGGATTGATCTGTTTTACCAATACCCTTTTACCTTTTTGGATAAATCTAACTCCGCAATCACCGTACACAACTCTTTTATGCTTTAAAAATCTGATGATAAAGTCACTATCTATAAAACCTCTTTTACCCGTAGTGATACCGAACTTTTTGCAACATACAGACTCCAAAACGGCATTTGGCGCCGAAGTTTTATTTATCTTAGCAAAAGATTCCAGCGGGTTTCCCAAGGAGAGTATCGATACAAGCTTATAGTCGCTTTTTCGAGTCGCACTTAGCGTTTTATAGTTTTCCAATTTATAAAACGGAGTGAAAACCACAGGACTTAAACTCTTTTTTGTTTTTATGAGATACAGACCCAAAAACGGATCTCTTTTTATAGCTCCCTTGATATATCTTTTTGAAAAAATCAAAGCTCTATGTTTGCCAACTGCGATAAAATCTCTTTTCCCAATCTTTACAAAAGAGTTTTTAGTTCTATTAAAACAGGGTTTAAAGTCACTTTTTATAGGTTGAATATCTCCAAATAGAAGTATCGAAAAGAAAAACAAAAAAGAGACTATCTTCACCATTTTACTGTCCAAATCCCCCAAGAGAGCCGAGCATTTGTGAAGCCATAAGCTTTTTATCCTCTTCCACCATCTTTAGTACATCGTTTATAGCGCTTATCAAAAGTATCTGCAATGACTCCTTATCTTCAAGCAAAGAGTCGTCTATATCTATATCTATGATCTCTCCGGCTCCGTTTGCGCTCACCTTTACAAGACCGCCTCCGCTTTTTGCGGTAAACTCTTTATTTTTACTACTCTCTTCCATCTTTTTAGCTTCGGCTTGAGCTTTTTGAAGCATTTCACCCATTTTGCTAAAATCTATATTTTCAAACATCTCTTTTCACTTCCTTGATTTTGTTGTTATCATCTACAAAAACGATAGTAGGTTTAAACTTTTTCAACTCTTTTCTTCCAAATAGAGCATAAGCGATGATGATGATCTTGTCTCCCACTTCCGCTTTTCTGGCTGCCGCACCGTTTAAACAGATAGTACCGCTACCTTTTTTACCCTCGATCACATAGGTAGCAAATCTCTCTCCATTGTTGATATTTACGATCTCCACCTTTTGTCCGGCTCTTAAATTGGCTTTTTTAATCAATTTTTTATCTATAGTGATAGAGCCTTCATAGTTGAGGTTTGCGTCACTCACCGTTGCTCTATGGATTTTGCTATATAGTGATTCTATTTTCATAATATTTCTCTAATGTGGTTTATTACTCTATTATATCAAATAAAACTTGATATAATTGTAAAAAACAAAAAAGGAGTGAAATGAAAAAGGTTATTTTTATAACTATATTTGCCGCTATTTTATTTACCGGCTGCACCCAAGAGACTCAAAACAAGATAGGAAGAAGTATCCAAAATTGGACCGGAACCAACGGTGTTTTGGATGTTTACGCCGGCAATAAACTTGTCAAAAGATTTATCAAGATAGATAAACTCTCTACGGCATACGGCACAAGCGATAATAAACCAAGACCCTATAGATACGGATACGGTTATGTTGATAAAAATTTCAACTATAAAGTTGACAGTGGAGAGAAAAAGGTCTATTTTGAATTTAGCGACTACTCAACAAGTTATATATTTTATGAAAATCCGGATTGATACTTAAAATATCCTCTTAAGCCAATAGAGCACTTTTGATCCGAAGGTGCTCTTTTTCTTTTTAGGCCTGTTTTCAAGCTCTTCCGCACTCGGAACTTTTAAGTCTATCTCCAACTCTTTAGTATGCACTACTTTATCTATCTTCTCATATAGCCACTCTATATGTCTTTTGGCATCTTGCAGATAGATAGGTTCAAATTTATCACTCATTTTTGCTATCCAAGATCTTCTCTATCTCTTTCATAGCTTGTTGATTTTTAAGAGTAAATTTTATCTCTATCCTTCTTGATTTCTCTTTATCTTCATTGCCGTTTTTATCCAAAATAGGATCAAGATAACTTCTACCGCTTGCTATCATCATATCTCTTAAGTGGTGCTTTTTGACAAAATCGAGGGTAGAGAGATAGTTCATCACTTCATACGCTCTTTTTTGAGAGAGTTTTAAGTTATACAGATAGCCTCCGTCACTATCGGTGTGCCCCTCTATGATGATCTTATCGAGATGACTTTTGATATCCGGATTTTCCATGAGGGCTTTAACATACTGCAAAAATACCTTTTTAAGCTCCTCTTTCGCCCCCTCTTTTAGTTTTGCTTTATCTTTATCAAAAAGAATAGAAGCTGAAAATCTCATACTTCCCGTTTTGGGATCTATCTGTATCTTCTTGCCAAGAGCTTTTTTGAGTTCGGCTATCACCTTTATCCTGATACCCGTAAGATTTTTTATCCTATTTTTAGTCTCTTTCATCTGCTCGACAAGCCTATCGTACCTTGTCTCCTTTTCCCCTATGGTATCGAGAAGTTTTACTATCTGCTCATCTTTTAGCTTGATAGTGTTGTTTTTATCCGTTAACTCATTGGATAAAACCAGCACTTTACCTTCATAGTCTTGTATCTTTCTCTCCTTTTCAAGCAAAGAGGCGTTTACATCGTTTATAATGCTTTGCAAGATCACCACTTTTTTACTAAAAGAGACCAACTGTGTATTTTTTTGAAGAAGAAGTTTTTTGAGTCTTTTTATCTCATCATTTTTAAGCTCAAGCGCTGTTTTATTTTTTTTAAGCCTATTTTTGTTTGACAATAGATCGCTTTTTAAGAGTATGGATTTTGTGACGATAGCCCCTATCAAAAGTATAAATACAAAAAGAAGCCCGGCCATCAAATCCGCATAGGAGACCCAAAAATTGGTATTTTCATCCTCTTTTTTAAAAAAATCCATGTTTTATCTTTTAGATTGTTTTAAAACTTCTTTATGGTACTGCTCTATCACCGAAAAAACCTTTTCGATCTTTTCATCAAGCAAAAATCCAAAATCGGCTAGCTTGATAACGATATCGGCTATCTCTTTATCCACCTTTTCAAAATTTTGTTCTATACCTCTGTTTAACTTGCTATCTATCTTCTCTATAGTATTTTGCAACTCATTTGTAGCTTTTGTAAAATCTTTTAGTGTCTGATCTATCTTGATGGTAGCTTTCAAAGCATTTTCGCTCTTATACATCTCTTTTAGAGAATTTTCAAATTCAGCCATAGTATTTGCCATATCCGAAGTTATTTTAGCAAATGTTTTGGATGTCCTATCCGTGATAAGCTCAAAATCCTCCACATATCTTTGATTTAGACTTTTTATCAAATCTATGTTAAATATATCTTTTAAAGTATCCACTATCTCGCTATTTGACCTAAAGCTTGCTCTATATTTATACCTGTCTAGTTCATTTTTATTCCAGACATACTTTGAGTATATACTTTTGATATATTCTAAACTGTAGTTTAATTTACTCAATCCTCTTTTTTCAAAAAATATCCACCACAATGATAAAAATATACCGTATATAGAGGCATAAAATGCGGTTCCTACGCCGCTAAGTAAAAGTGTTATCTCTTTATCAAGCGCTTCGGTGCTCTGTACGGAAAAATTCGGCATGGATATGGCGATGGCTACGAATGTTCCTAAGATTCCCAGCATCGGGAAAACGGTTGGAGCGATAGTTGCAAAGTTATCATTTCTTATATCTTTAATCTCTTTTTTCAAAACTTCGTCAATATCTGCCAAAGACTTCTTTTTACCGTCAATTTCGAACTCATTCTCTTTTAAGTGTTGTTTGATTTTGTCGCTAATCTCATAAAAAGATTGTCTAAATTTACAAGCAGCATAGTTTGCATTGTGCTTTATAAAAAATAGGAATATAAAAAATATCAATCCGAGAGTCACTAGCGTATGAACTTCCACTTTTAAAGATAGATAGCCCATATAGCTTGCTACGGAAATCAAAAAAATGATAAGAGGCATAGATAAAATAACTAAAAAATGAGGAACACAACTGGACGAATCGTTTTCGATCAACATAACTATCTCCTATGAATAAAAAACATCTACGATTTTGTCTATCTTTTCATTTAAAATATGCTCTCTAACAGGCTTCACTATAAAGTCGTAAACCCCTTTCTCAAAAGCTTCATGCTTTTTTGTCTCATCCGTAGTTAAAACTATAACAGGAATATCTTTTAATCTTTCATCGGATGAAATATTATCTAAAAATTTTAAGCCATCCATTACAGGCATCACCAAATCGAGCAGTATCAGATTGATATCGCTATTTTTTCTCAACTGCTCCAACGCCTCTAAACCGTTAGAAGCTTCAATGACCCTATTTGTGTGTGCATTTCTTTTCAGGATCGATCCTACCAATTTTAAATTGATAAAATCATCATCAACCGAAAGTATATTTAACTTCTTCATATTTTACCTTACGTACTTTTCTAAAATTCTTCTGATTTTACCTTTATTGATAACATTGTCTAGAATTTCATCTACTATCGAAGAGTCCTCCATCTTGTTAGAATCTTGCAAGCTAACAAACTCGACAATAGCACAACTCTCGTCTCTTTCTTGATCTTTTTGGTGAATATTTTTTATGATCTCCTTGGTATCAACAAACTCTATCTCTTTATCTATCATCACGATAGAGTATCTATTGTGATGAATCTTTTCCAAAAAGTCCCCGTAACTATGAACACTCTCTACGCTATATCCGAATTTTTGAATCATATTGTTTAAGATTTTGGATTCGATCTTATTGTTTTTAAATATCAATACATCTTTCTTCTCTTCCGCAGGAGTAAATAGGCTCTTTTCTACAGGCTCAAAAGCCACTTCATCAAGATCGTCTTTATCCAAATTGTCAAGATCGAATATACCGTTATCTCCAAGATCGCCAAGATCGTCCAACTCATCAAGATCGCTCTTGACCTTTTTATTCTCCTGCTTCTCTTCCTCATCTTGATAATTCAAAAAGATCTTTAAAACCTTTACGATATCCTCTTTTTTTAGAGGTTTGGATATATACTCATCCAACCCTTCGCTCAAAAAGGCTTCTCTATCTCCCGGAAGTGCATTGGCTGTTAAAGCTATGACAGGGGTGTGCTTCAAGCCCTTCTCTTTTTCATAAGCCAATATCTCATGAGTCGCATCTATACCGTCCATTACCGGCATAGAGATATCCATAAACACTATATCGTAACTATTTTGTTTAAATTTCTCTACCGCCTCTTCCCCATTGTTTGCTATATCCACCTCTAGACCGAGATTATGTAGTGTCTTCTCTATCAATTTTTGATTAATCACATTATCTTCGGCTATCAAAGTTTTTATAGCTTTTGTTTTAATTGTCTCTTTTTCAGAAGTCTTAGCGGGCTCCTCAACCAAATCCTCTTTAGGTTGCTCGTCTTTTTGAGAGAATAGCTCCTCCATAAGATCTTTTTCTATATCCAACTCATCGTCTTCTTTGAGACTCTGCTTTGTATCCTCAACATTACTGCTATCAAAAAAGTACTCATCCTCTTTCGAACTCTCTTGTATCTCATCTTCTAAGTCCAAAGCATCCTCTTCACCCTTTACCTCTTCCTCGAGCTCTTCGTAACTCTCCAAATTGATCTTCAATTTTTCATTTTGCTCTTCATTCTCAAATCTCTCTTGAGTCTCCTCTTCATAAAAGGTGTTCTCTTTGGTATCTTTATGATCTTTTTCCTCTTCAACAGAAGAAAACTCATCTTTTAAAAACATCGAGAGTATCGACTCTATGCTCTCATTTTTGATCGGCTTAGAAACATATTCGTCAAAACCCTCATTTAAAAATCTCTCTCTGTCTCCCTTGAGGGCGTTTGCCGTTAAAGCTACTACCGGAGTGTGTTTGATACCGTTTTCCAGCTCATAGTTCAATATCGCGTGCAAAGACTCGACACCGTCCATAACAGGCATAGCGATATCCATAAAAATAAGATCAAATTTTGTCTGCTTAACTTTATCGAGCGCCTCTTGTCCGTTATCTGCCAAAACCACATCGGCACCGTAGTTTTTCAATGTTTTTTCTATCAGTTTTCTATTGATCTCATTATCTTCGGCAACCAAAATCAAAGGTTTTTTCTTCTCTTTGACTTCAGGAGCAAAACTCTCCTCGGCAGGAGCAGACTTAAACTCTACTTTCGGCAAAGAGTCTCTTTGTTTTTCCAACACGGAAGCTAGTTTTGTCACATTCACAGGCTCATAAAGAGGTTTTATATAATCATTAGTATATTTTGAAGATACCGCTTGCATAGATGACTTTAAGATGATAACGGAAGGTATCTGAATATCCTTATAATCATCTATCTCATCCTCATCTATATAGTCGATATCCAAAATCATAAAGTTGATATTTTCTCTAAACATCAACCCTTTTATCTCTTTATAGCTATAGAAAAATACAACATCACATCCAAAATATTTCAAATAATCGTAAATGTACTGAGTATGGTTTTTTCTATCTTTTTCATTGGCCAAAAGAGCGCACTTATACTCTGAAAATTTATCTTGAAAATTTAATTCACTTGACGGAGATTCGTCAAACTCAAGAGTAAAGAAGAACTTGGTTCCCTCTCCGACTTTGCTTTCAACCTCAAGTTTACCTCCCATAAGAGCTATAAACTTAGAAGATATGGTAAGTCCAAGACCCGTACCGCCGTATTTTCTCGTGATAGTCGAATCGGCTTGAGAAAAGGCGTCAAATATGGTTTTGAGCTTATCTTCGGAGATTCCTATACCGTTATCTTGAACGGAAAAGTAAACTTTTGTTCTACCGAAAGCATCTATATTTCCCACTCTTTTTATCTCAACATCTATCTCTCCGTCTATAGGCGTAAACTTAACCGCATTACTCAAGAGGTTGATAAGCACCTCTTTTATCTTAGTAGGATCACCGCTTAGATAGTTATTTAGACTCGGATCCATATAGAAAGATAGTCTGATATTTTTTTCGGCCGCTTTTGCGCCAAAAACTTCAACGGCATTTTCAAATTCGGTAATCGGTGAGAAGAGTATCTCTTCAATTTCAATCTTATCACTCTCTATCTTTGAAAGATCCAAGATATTGTTGATAATCTCAAGCAAGTTTTCTGAACTCTTCTCGATAATATCGACAAAGTCTCTTTTCTCTCCGTCGATATCGGTATTTTTCAAAAGTTCGGTAAATCCGATAATTCCGTTTAGCGGAGTTCTTATCTCATGAGACATATTTGCCAAGAATATACTTTTTGCCTTACTTGCCTCTAAAGCTATCTGTTTATCTTGCTGGATCTGATCTATGGCTATCTCTATGATTCTATAACCCTTTTCTATACCCTCCGTTGTATGGAAATCTATCTCTTCATCAATATCGGCAAGTTGTCCCACTTTTGCAAAGAGTTTCTCCAACTCTTCGATACTTCTTCTTATATATCTATCGATAAAGTATCCTATGATCAACAAGAATATAGTCATCAAAAGCACACCCGCAGCTATAGTAAGCTTCGGCCTGACAACATTTTTAAACCAGGTATTGATATCGTTTCCTACTTCCATATATACAAGATTGTCGGCATTATCAAGCAAAGCGATCTTTTTACTCATAAGCCCGAACCAAGTGGAGGGCTCTATCTGATAGTATCCTATATCACTACCGTCGATGATATTTATCTTTGCTTTTGTTAACTCTTTATATAGTTTTTTCGCTCTATTGTTATGAAAAAGGATATATAGTCTATTTTTTACATTTTCATTGGTGATTTGTATATTGATAGAGCTTAGATCGGAAGGGGTAAAAAATTTCATCCAATCATTGAACTCATCAAGCGTAAAAGGCATCTTCTTCGCCAAAATATAGGATATATATCCCCTCTCTTGTCCACTCTTTTCTATTCTTTTTAGTAGCTCGGTTTCAAATGTTACCTCAGATAGTATTGTAGGCGTTAATTGTGTATTCAATATCTTTTTGTACTCTTGAAAAATGGTTGAGTTGAGGTTGGAGTAGTATTTGAAAAACATATCCCTAAAACTGATACTCATCTTATCGACGGAGGCTCTAACTTCCGTTATCTTCAAAAGCTCTTTAAACACTTTTGTCAGCAAAGGATCCAACTCTTTGTTTTTAAAGTAGTTATTGAACTCCCTTATGGCTCTGTTTGTCTGCATTCTCTGTTTTTTTAGCGCTGTTACCGCTTTTGTACCCTTGCTTCCGAAATATGTGGCGCTTAAGCCTCTTTCGGTAGCTAAATTCATAGATAGAGTTTTTAGGATTTTATTTGATTGTAACTCATTTTGCAGCCTTATAGCGTCTTGGTACTGCATATATGAATTATACATAAAGTATGAAGACAACCCTAAAAGCAAAATAAGGGGGAATAGACTGATTAGTTTTAAACTTGTGTTTGAATTTAGCCTCATGGTGATCCTTTAACTCTTTTTATCTATAAAAAATTTTATTGACTCTACCTCTTTTTTATAAATATCAATAAACTTTTCTATACTTTTATAATTTTTATTTCTTATATCTCTCTCAATCGCATTCAAAACCGGCATCAAATCGTTGAGTTTTAGATTTGTGGTGACACTTTTTAAGATAGAAACGACATAGGATAGATTTGCATAATTACTCTTTAAAATACTATCCTCTATCATATCTAAGTATTTGTTGTTTTCTTTTAAAAAATCTTCCAACAACCCTACATAAAACTCTTCGTCTATATCCATTTCTTGAGCGTTTTTATCAACATCTATAGAGATTTTGGTATCTATCTGTCTAAGCTCTTCGGGAACGTTTACTCTATCTTGACTTTCAACAGTATCCATTTTGAAATTTTTGAAATTTTTAAACTCAACGCCGTAAATCACTTCGGAGTCATTGATATCAACGACCGGATATATTTCGTTGATCTCTATCTCCGCCTCTATAACTTCGCCGTCTCTTTTTTTTATCAATACTTTTTTGGTAGCTTCATCGGAGTAGTTGACATAATCAAGCCAACTGTAGTTATCAAATTTATAGACATATCCATCTTTTTTGACAAAAAGATTTGATACGTCTCCTATGGTATTACTGAACTCTTCTATATCTTTACAGTCAAAAAATTCAAGACTTCTCTTATCGGCTCCTAAAAACTTATCATACTCATCATAAAAAATCACAAACAAGCTCCTTCCTTAACCAATAAAGCCTTAAACAAAAATTGTAACTTAATTAGTATTAAAACAATATTATATAAATATTATTTTAATCTATTTTTTATAGAAATATATATGCCAGATACCGTTTTCCTCTTTGGCATAGTGCTCAAAACCCTGCTTTCCGAGCACTGAATACAAAGGTGCCGTTTCAAAAGTGTTTATAATATGTAGTACTTTTCCATTTAGATTTTTTATAGTATTCATAATCATACCAAATGGATCTACCCCTTTTGATAGAGACTCTCTTACATCAAGATCCACTATCTCATTCTCTTGTAACCATGCAGGAGCCGAAGATGATGATGAACTCTCTATATCCAAAGCGGGATATGCTTTTTTAAACTCTTTACCGGTACCGTTTTTCTCGTTAACTATCAACAAAAGATCGTTTATATCAACTTTTAACTTTTTAGCAATCTCTCCAAGCGTCATATCGTCACTTGGATTACACTCTACTTTATTGACTTTAGCTACCTCTTTTATAGCAGATAATATATCGCTATTGTTTTTTATCTCTTCAAATCTATCCTCTGCGCTTAAGAAATTTCCACCCATTTTTACAACCTCTCCATGTTTTTCAACAATTTTAGCACAATCTTGAGAATTTAGCCTTGATTTTAATCAACCTATTAAAATTACTTATTTACTATTTGTTAAGAATCAAAAGGTATAATATCATTAAAAATTATTATGGAGGAACATTATGGCTCTATATGATAGAGAATACATAAGAAACAAAACAAATGAAAATATTGCAAAAGATCAAGCAACGCCAAAAAGCGCGCTTGCAACTTTTATAAAACAGACATACCAACTATTTGCGGCATCTTTGCTTGCTGCTAGCGTTGGTGCATACATAGGCGTAGCTTACCTAACAAACTCACTCGTTAAGATGGGTATGGACGGCAGACCTACGGTCGCCGGATGGTTTTGGGGACTTGTTATCCTGGAGTTTGCTTTGCTTTTCGGATTGATGGCGGCCAAGAAAAAAGAGGGGCTAAACTTAGTATTGCTTTTTGCTTTTACTTTTGTTAGCGGATTGACTTTGACGCCTATGCTTGCCGGTTATCTCGCTATGCCAAGCGGCGCTACCATCATCACTGAAGCTTTTGTTTTAACTACTGTGGCGTTCGGAGGATTATCCATCTTTGCTATGAATACAAAAAGAGACTTCTCCGCCATGGGAAAAATGCTCTTTATAACCCTGATAGTCATCATCGTTGCGGGAATTATCAATATATTTTTAGGAAGCCCGCTACTTCAACTAGGCATCGCGAGCGTAGGGGCTATACTATTTTCGGCTTTCATACTTTACGATACCCAAAATATCATCAGAGGAAATGTAGAGACTCCCGTCGAAGCGGCGGTTATGCTCTATCTTGATTTTTTAAATCTATTTGTCTCTTTACTTCAAATACTTGGAATATTCGGAGACAGAGATTAGACGCTCGGGGACTTTTTCTCCCCGAGAATATACACAACTTCAAACTCAAGATACTCTAAGGGGTAGTTTTCTATCAAATTTTTCGTATCTTTATAGCCAAGCCTTCTCTCTCCGCCGCTAACTCCGCTTTTTTTTATATACCTAAATTTTGAGATATTATCATCAAAATACAACTTATAAAACTCTCTTTTAAAGGATATTTCGTAAAATCTTTCAAAAATCTTCAAAACCTCTTTGTAATTTGGCAAAAAGGTATCCAATTTTGAAATTTCATATATCGTTTTAAAGGTGCCGTCGCAAAAAATGGAAATAGCGCAGCTATCGGAAAGTTTGCTAAAGCTTTCAACCGTTTTTTCAAGATTTTTACACCACTGTAGAGATGAGGATGAACAGACCAATTCAAAGCGTTTACCCCTCAAAATCTCTTCATAAAGAGAGGGTTTTTCATAATCCATATTATAAATCTTTATATTTGCTGCTTTAGGGTGAAGTGAACACATGTTCTTAGAGCTATCGACACCTACAAATTCGTCGATCTGCCAATCTATCAAGTTGTAGATAGCTCCGCTTCCGCATCCAAGGTCCAAAATGCTTTTGTATCTCTTTTTAAACATTTTCACAAGATTGGAAGCGACACTCTTTTGAATGATATTGTAACTATCGTAACTTTTTGCGTTTTTTGAAAACTCTTTCACTACCCCGTAAACCTCTGCTTTAAAACTAAAATAGAATCATATATGTTTATACTTTAAACAAACCTTTAATATTTTTTGGATATACTTCAAGGCTGATTAAAAAATAAGAGGTTATCATCTCTTTTTTAGAAAAAGGATATCTATTATGACAACCATTGTTTTGGTTTTACAATTTGTTTTGGCTATTATTTTAACCATTGCGGTACTTTTACAAAAAAGCTCATCCATAGGACTTGGGGCTTACAGCGGTAGTAATGAGTCGCTTTTCGGTGCCAAGGGACCTGCCGGATTTTTGGCAAAATTCACTTTTGTAGTAGGATTTTTATTTATATTAAACACTTTAGCGCTTGGGTACTTCTACAATCAAGCAAAAAAAGCTTCACTCGCGGAACAGATCAAAGTTCAAAAACCAATCAAAAAATACCCGACCATTCCTAGCGTTCCTACCACTACAAACAAAACAGATGAAGCTCCGAAAGCTCCGACAACAAAATAGTACTTTTTTAAAAAAAGGGGTAAAGTTTATACTTTTATCCCTCTTTTTTCCCGTTTTTCTCCTTTCTGACGCACATATCTTCGTTTATCATAGATTTGGAGACGATAGACACCCCAGTACAAACACTTCCATAAAAGAGTTAAAAAAAGAGTTTGATTATTTTAAAGAAAAAGGATACAAAGTTATCAAACTATCCGCGCTGATAGAGGCTATCAAGAGTCATAAAAAGATAGACGACAAGTGGGTAGTCCTAACGATAGACGATAATTTTAAAAGCTTTTACAAAAACGGATTTGCTATATTTAAAAAATATAACTATCCGTTTTCACTTTTTGTTTATGTTAAATCAACCGAAAAAAAATATCCCGACTATACATCGTGGAAAGAGTTAAAAGATATAGCAAAGTACGGGGATGTGGAGTTTCACTCATACTCCCACCCCCACATGACCCATAAAAGCGACGATTTTTTAAGGAAAGATTTTAAAAAAGGTTTAAAACTCTTTGAAAAACATATGGGCTATAAACCCAAATACTTTGCCTATCCTTACGGAGAGTTTGACGATAGAGTTAAAAATGTATCTAAAGAGTTTGGTTTTGAAGCTATTTTGGCTCAAAATATTGGAGCCGTCTCCAATAAAAGCGATATATTCTCACTAGATAGAAACGCCCTGACCGGAAAGGCTCATTTGGTGAGGGATTTGAGATATAAACATTTGGATTTAAAGTGGATCTCTCCTAAAAATTTTCCCAAAAATGGAATCTTAAAGCAAATTACGGCACAATTAGATACAAATAAAACCGTAAAAGTGGGCTGTTATATAACGGGTTTCGGATGGAGAGAAGTGACGGCAAAAAACGGTTTTATAGATACAAAGATAGATAAAAAATTGCAAAACGGAAGAAATAGGGTCGTTTTAAGCGTTAAACACAAAATATATACAAAACTTCTAATAAAGGATAAATATGAGCGTAAATGAGATACATGACAAAGCAAAAAGCGGAATGCAAAAGAGTATAGAAGTTCTCAAAAAAGACTTCACCACTCTTAGAACAGGTAAAGTTTCCACGGCAATACTCGATAATGTCATGGTGGATTACTACGGAACTCCCACACCGTTAAATCAAGTAGCTACCGTATTGGCAACAGATGCTACTACCATCACCGTTTCACCTTGGGAAAAAAATCTTTTAAAAGAGATAGAAAAAGCTATCCAAAGCGCAAATATAGGAGTTAATCCCAATAACGACGGAGAGAGTATCAAACTCTTTTTTCCTCCTATGACGATAGAGCAAAGAGAAGAGAATGTAAAAAAAGCTAAAGCTATGGTTGAAAAAGCCAAAGTCGCCATAAGAAACATAAGAAAAGATGCCAACAACAAGATAAAAGCTTTGGAAAAAGAGAAAGAGATAACCGAAGATGAGAGCAAAAGAGCCCATGACGATATACAAAAACTCACAGATGAATTCGTAGCTCAAACTGACTCTTTATTTAAGAGCAAAGAAGCGGAGCTTATGAAGGTATGATCGATCTTGAAAAAATCTACAAACAAAGCGGAGCACTCCTCGAGGGGCACTTTCTCTTAAGTAGCGGAAACCACTCTAGATTTTATCTTCAAAGCGCAAAAGTACTCGAAGATCCGAAAACTGCCGAACTTCTTCTTGGAGAGTTGGCAAAAATGATAAAAAATGCCGGCGTAGAGGTAGATACCGTATGCTCTCCGGCACTTGGAGGCATATTGGCCGGATATGAACTCGCAAGAGCCCTCGGAGTCAGATTTATCTTTGCCGAGAGGGTAAATAAAATCATGACCATAAGAAGAGGCTTTGAAGTAAAGAAAAAAGAGAAAGTTTTGATCTGCGAAGATATCATTACCACCGGCGGCTCGGCTCTTGAAGCGGCTCAAGTGGTAGAGAGCCTAGGCGGTGAGATAGTTGGTTTTGCCGCTATTGCCAATAGAGGTTTTTGCTCCGTACAAGACAGCGGTAAAGAGCAAAAAAAGGAGTGTAAACTTCCAAAAAATTTACCCTTTTTCGCTTTAGGCGATTTTGAATTTGAAATTTACGAACCAAAAGATTGTCCGCTTTGCAAAGAGGGGAGCAAAGCTATCAAACCGGGAAGTAGAGGAAACTAAATATATGGGAAGATGGAGGGATATAAAGCAAGGAAAAACTCATCAAAATAGCCAAAAAGAGAGTACCCCCTCCATTCCTTACGCATCCATACCGGCTAAGATAAAAGCTTTTTTAACGGATATGTTTATGATCATGATGCCAACGGCATATATAGTCACATACCTCATCATGGGAAGCAAAGAGAGTATGCAAGGCTCACTTGTGGCAAGAAGCTCTCTTGGGGTGATTTTTGGTATCATCATGATAGCCTTTTGGTGTATAAAGGGACAAAGTCCGGGTTATAAGGCATACGATCTCTACCTCGTTGATGCCAAAACGCTAAAAAAACCCTCTTGTTTGAAAGCTATCTTGAGATATATCCTTTTTATCATATCGGCAACTTTCATCATAGGTGAGATTATGGCTTTTTTTAGAAAAGATAAAAGAACTTTACACGATTTGCTAAGCGGAACTTTCGTCATACAAAAGTAAAATGTTTTTACTATCTAGTTTTTTCTTTTTTTACTTTGCCGGAGTAGGCGTATATATAGTATTTTTACCAAAAATCTTACAAACCCTATCATACTCTCCATATCAGATAGGTATCATCTTCTCCATAGTGCCTTTGATGAGATTTTTAACTCCTTTTCTATTTTTAAAGATATTTTCACTCAATAAAAAAGTTTTTCAAATCTCTCTATTTGTTTCACTAGTTAGCGTCATTGCACTATTTTTTACCATCAAGTCATACTATCTTCTCATCTTAAACATAGCGGTTTTTGGCGTATCAAACGGTTTGATAATGCCATATATAGACTCTATCGCTCTTGAAAAATTAAAAAAACACTACGGCAAAAGCAGACTTTGGGGATCTCTTGGTTTTATGGTTATCTCTTTGGTATTGGCAAGATATTTAAGCGACTATAGAGTCGGACTCTACTTTTACCTATTTATCTCTTTGGTAATAGCTATAACCGGATATGCCATATCTAAAAATTCAAAAGATTTCGATCTTGGCAAAGACGAAAAGAGAAGCTCAAAATTTTCTCTTTTAAAAAATTGGAGATTTTGGGTCGCAA